>JGI24158J21664_10002798_pt1 | contig 21491 bp, 10 predicted proteins | sample Ectturendosymbi3_FD_21664 | JGI IMG/M metagenome (IMG submission 21664)
TCCGACCGCCTCTGGCTTCAAGTACTATTTTTTTCCACCTTCTGCTCTCTGGCACCCCTGCTGTTTGGTACCTCTGTTATTTGGCACCTCTGTTATTTGGCACCTCTGTTATTTGGCGGCGGTGACGATGAACCCGTGTCTGTAGTTGAGGCACCAAGAAAAACTAGTAAAATAATGCATTTTACTAGGAAACAAAACAAAGTTTAAGCATTTGTAAATGTACATATTCGGCCAATCATACTGTTCTGTAGACAAGTAGACAATACTTTCTTCAAGTCTTCGTTCGGTTGTATTTTCCCGTAAAAATCATACGAGAAAAATTCATTAGCTATTAATTTTAAAGGTGATAAGGGCTTTCAAATTCTGCTTCTACTATCAGACCGCATATTACTCAAGATAGAAAAAATTCTATCAGTGGGAGTTGGTGCACCAAGTGTTAGTGTAGGACTAGTGGCGTAGCAAGGGAGGGGCCCTGAGGTCTTCGGTCACAGGGCGGAACCTTCTGGGGGGTAGCAGTTTGTTGATTGAAAACTAATTTTTGAAGTAGTTTGGTAGTTCCAACGTTTTATTATTTCTATAGTAAATAAATTTTTGAAAGTTCTAACTCTTCAGTTTTTGTTTTTAGAAGCCTTAGACTGGTAGGCTACTCTTAGCAAAAATAGGAAATGCGGCTGTGGAGTGAACAAATTGATTGAATGTTTACTCAAAAGTATTGGTCAATCCAGTTTGTTGAAGTGCCCCAATGTTTCTTTTGAAATCAGGGCTTTTTCAACATACTTGGGAGCAATTTTTCTCCAATCCCTTTACCTTCCTCTTCAGCCACTTCCCTCACCCAAGTCAAAATCCTTTGAACAAAGCAAAGAGATGGTATTCGACCGCAGACTAGCAAATGTCACTGATCCGGTAGTTTGAGGTTTTATTGCCCCTCCACTCAAAATCTAATATGAAAAGCCCTGCATGAAATCACGGTAAGTAGTCAAAGCTAGCTCGATATTTTTTCTCCTATCGTTCGATCCTTAGCAATACTCCATGGCACATCATCATTACATCACCTTACAACTACTTATTTAGGCATTGGCAACAAATATTTCTTGGCATGCGCCATGCTATTTTTTTATGTTCGGTGGGATATTTTCAATAACAAGCTGTAGCCTGGTCATTTGGTGGGCTTATCAATATTAAATTTTGGTAGTTGAAATGAAGAACCCGGAAAAGTTCGCTTTGCTCAGTTGCAATAGAACTGCTGCTTTTCTGTATAATGTAGTGGTGTCGGAAAATGACGTTCTTGAAGCGAGATAGCACAGTTGCCATTTTTAGCTGATTTGCTGTCAAATCTAGCAGGATTTTCTCACTGTTAGCTGTACAATTTCCAGTCTAGCAGTGAGCTGATTTCCAGCATTTTGAAAAACGTTTGGCAAGTTTAGCAGCTAACAAATTCTTGGCAAAAAATGTTTCAACAGTTTTTGGAGATGAAAACCTTAAATTATATTATTTATCTTTTTCAAAACGCTTTAATTTGGACAATACCAGGACCAGGCACAACTAGCTGTCTTCAATAATTTGGAATTTTTATTATGACGCAACCAAGCTGCTTCAAGCAGACAATTACATCGTAATAATAAGTAATTAGATTGCTTGGTCAAGCTTTAAATGATTTTCTTCTGTCACGTGCTCAGTGCGCACGTTAAATTAAAAGATTACATTGGTAGGATATGTTTTTATCCTTCGAAACACATGATATGTCCAACTAGTTCAGTTACGCCGATGGCGGTAAGTAGTAATGTCTGGCAAAAAAACGCCTTGGTAAGCCAAAGCAACACAGTATTGTCAAAAGCTTCGACATGTATGCTTGCAAGATTCAGAATTGGAAATTTGGCTTGGTACTAACTACTGGCTATTCGCTGGTTTAAGAAAAGCCTATTGCAGAGTTTGTAATAATACAATCATAGACTGATTCTTCTTCACTTTCCATTGTAAAAAAGATCAAAATAATACAGAAAAATTGCCAGAGAATCAACATCTCTCAGAGCAATTAAAACACTTTGGTGCCAAGGAATTACGATACCGTTCAAAATGCACCATGTTCTTTTAAGCAGAATTGCTCCAGCATCAGAAAAGTATTTCACTTTTTTTCTCGTCAAAAGTGCTGTGCAAAATTATTTTCCCATCATTTAAGTGCCTTGCTATTGTTAAGTAACGTGGTATGAGACTTTGATAACTTTTTGCGCTTTTTTATTCTCACTTGAGGTTAAACTTTTGTGGCGTAATGCTTTCGCATGTGGCAAGGGTTTGGGCAGGTATTTTTGCTGTGCTTGTATTTTTACATTCCTCAATATTAGAATTTGCTAGGGGGCATACAATCAAGCAATTCCCGAGGGCACGGGCATCACAAGATCTCTGCACGCCCCTGAACTAGACCAAGTTTACAGATCGTTATTAAAGTTGCAAGCCAGTGCTTCTCATCAAGAGCCGGTTTTAGGCCTATTTCACCTATTTTATCTAAATGGTTCCCGGCCCTTGAGAGAGCCCCGTGCAAGTATTGACAGAGTCAACGTTGATCTTTATACATTTTAAACTATTGTAAGCAAATTTGAGGTGTGGAAATGGCGGCACTTTATTGGCCGGCTCCGGGCAGCACTTAGCCTTGTTACGCCACTGTGTGGGACTATCCTGGCTGACTGAATGCCTAACCGGGACGTTTTGGTTGACTGGCCAGGACGTCGGGACAAAGCCCTTAAAACCCGGACTGTCCCAGCTAAAATGGGACGTATGGTGTGCTTATTATTAGGGGTTGGCTTATGGTTAGGGGTTAAGGTTAGGGTTTATCTTTTGTGTTTACTCCGTTTTTGCCAAGCCTGTTGCTGCTGGCATCTTAGTGGCGAAATAGACACTGCCTTAGTAAAACGTAAGGCGCCAAGTCGAGAGGCAAACCCTCAACCATTGACGTAGTACACTTGGAACCTATCCTGTAGGCTGCCAGATCGATGCCGGTTTTAATGACAAACTGACCGCATTATTCAAACTGTGTCATGTGAGGTGGTACGGTTGAATAAGTTTTTAAACAGGAAGATCCATGGGTAGTTCCATAGCTACCGTACTTTTAAAAATTTTTTTCAAAACTTTCCGAACTTTTGCGTTAGGGGTTACCATTAGGTTAGTGTTAGGTTAGCAATAGGTTAGAGTTAGTTTAGCATTAGGTTAGCTTAGTGTTAGGTTAGGGCTATGGCTAGGGTTAAGCCAAGGGTTAGGTTTTCGGTTTACCTTTTGCGTTTGCTATGTTTCTACCAACCCTACTGCATTCTTGTCATGCGTTACTGTCACAGTGCAGGAGAATAAGGTGTCAAACTTAAAGATCCACGGACAGTTTTATGCTATAGCCACTGTCTTCTTAGATTCATCCTTGTTCTTTGAACACTACAATTGCATTTTACTTTGTGACTGAGTGCTTAGACGTTACACTTACAGTGTTTGTTTGGTTGAGGGCATGTCATGCCACAACACATTCATACTTTACATGGCCTTGACCAGTGTTGGACTGAGTGGCCTACTTTGGAGTAGTGTTGTACCAAGTGTTACGGGTTAGCAAACAATCGTATTCAGAAAGTGTATGTAACCTTGTTGTTCTGCCTCCAGTGCTATTGTAAAACGTACTGTTGTGTCTGTTTTTATCAACCTGTGTTGTGCACACAGTGGGACACCTGTAAATACCACAAGATCACTAAGATCGTCAAGAATGCGAAGATCAGAAATTTATCTTACACCTTAACCTGGATCCAAAACAATACAATTTTTTAGATTGGGTCTGTACAGTTAAATGTTTCAAATAGTATGATCAAGACCGTATTTTTCGAAGTTCGTGGAGATGAGTTTCTGCGTTTTTGTTGAAAAGCTGTGACTTGTTAACATTTGTGGACTTAATTAGGGCTTGCAATTCACATATCTTTTTTATTGTTGTTGGACTTGGAGTGGTTTTAAAAATTCGAGACATGATATGGCTTGTGAAATGTAATATTGCAATCAATGACTGTGAAAGCTAAAATAGTGTTGAACAAATAGAAGAACTTTGCAATCCTAATCCAGTCGAAATATTTCATTGAGTAAACCGGATCCTAATCCGGTAGACCTGTCCAAATATTTGATCCAATCTGATTTATATCTGGAAACTCCCTCTGATTAAGCATTTTACTGCAGTGATCAACGCAGATTGGATATCTATATCTGATCCGGTTGAGTTTTTTCAAAATCCAGTCCGGTCCGGATCCAGTTCTGAATTGCAGAATCTGGGTGGATCACGATCCGGAAGCTGGATTATGTTCAACACTGATATATAGATCTCAGCCAAAGTTCAGACAAATATATTGTTTTCGCGATCACTGATCGTACAATTATATTTCTCGATCCATATCAAGTACCGCAATTAAAAAAAAACTCCAATTCCAACAATAATAAAAAATTTTTCTTAGTGATCTTGTGGTATTTACAGGTGTCCCACACAGTGTGTGATTGTACCATGGACTTTGTGTCCGATTGTGAAATCAAATGAAATTAAAATTTAACTTTTTTGTAATAAATAACAAACACAATCAAAATTCAAATTTATTGCAAGAAAAAAGAAAGGTCCTTGCCATCACTTTTGGAATGGGCAAAATTTGAAATGAAAAAATGAATGGTAGAACTTGCACAATTTTGTGGCCAAAACAGTGATGGAAAATAGTTTGAACCGTTCAAGCAAGTTCGATGGTTCTAGCAGTTGCTTTAAGGCTGATGGATAAGTTTGTTAAAATGATTAAAATAATGTTCTGTTTCAATCCACTCTTTTGTTTCATGTTGTGATTACTATTTACAGCTTTCTGTGATACAGGCATATGACCATGTGTCAAGTACAAGAAAATGATATTTATAAATTGAATATTAATGAAACCAATATTTCAAGTTCAAGGAAATTGTGTGCCAAATGCAGCAAGGCAGCTATTATTGTTGTTGGTACAAATGGCACCTTCTGTGAAGAATGTTTTGAAAGGTATATTACACATAAGTTCAGGGCTTCTATGGGCAAAAATCCAATTGTTAGACATGGAGACAAAGTCCTTGTGGCATTCTCTGGTGGTATGAATTCAGCTGGACTTCTGTGGTTGATCAAAAGTGGACTGAGTGTTGGTGCTATACGTAAATTAAAGTTTGAACCTGGTGTGATTTTTATTGATGAAACTGCTTTAATGGAAAATGATCAAGAGTTCCTGGTAAAAGAAGTGAAAACCATCATGGCATCTACTGGTTTTCTATACCATGTTGTAAAGTTGGAGGACGTTTTTCACTATTTGACCAATAAGCCTTGCAAAAATGATTGCAAGGATGAAGTAGCTTCAGATAAGCTTGGCCAGGTATTTCAGGCTGCAAAAACCTTAACTGCAAAAAATGAATTGCTGTACCGTTTAAGATGCACCTTACTCTCTTTCAAGGCTAAAGAGCTTGGGTATGATCATGTGTTCCTTGGTGAAACAAGTACAAGGGTGGCTATTAATATGATGTCTAATGTAGCTCTTGGAAGAGGTGTGCATGTAAGCCAAGATGCTGGGTTTTCTGATGGTAATAGGTGTTTTCCACATGGTGCAGATTTGCTCAGACCAATTCGGGACATTACTGCAAAAGAAATGGCCATGTATGCTCAACTGCATGGTGTTCCTACAGTTACATTAGCAAATCTTTATACAGGCCTTCAGCCTATGTCCAGCATACAGCAGCTTACAGAAAACTTCATACTTGGATTAGTTTCTGGTTACCCATCTACTGAAATGACTGTTTATCGAACTTCTAATAAACTGCAATCTTCAGGTTTTGATTATCAAACCAACTCCAATTTGAAAAAATGTAACATTTGCCAAGGGTTGTTGGATACACATATCAGGGAAGATCAAGCTTCTGCACTAATGGATACTCTCCTTTCAGAGAAAATTAGTTCTGGTAATCTGCAAGATGCTGTGAATGATATGTCTTTTAATAGTTTAAAAGACTACTCAGAAGGCTTATGCTATGCTTGTATGAAAATGGACAAAGAATTTAAAAATCCATTACTTTCAATGTGTTCTGGACAAAGCTGATCTACAGTACTGTGTTTTGGACAATATTGTCACACACTATTTAAAAGTGTTGCTTTAGTAATCTGGTATAGAATCCAATTTACTTCTGCAGAGTTGACCATTGAACATGAAAGCATGGTCATTCATTCTCTTTTCTTTTGCATAATTCAATTGAAAAAGTTGATGTGTAAGTTACAGACATGGAGTAAAGTTGCTATATGAAAATCTTTATAAATTGTTGACATCTAACGTAAAGCATGCGATTTCATTCACTTTGCTTTCTTAATTCTTTTGCACAAATCAGTTGAAAAGGTTAATGTGTAAGTTACCAAAATGGAGTGAAGCCGCTGTATGAAAGTGTAAATTTGTTGAAATCTAAAGTCAGGTGCTATTGGTCAAAAATTGACTTGATCATTGCAGAAATTTGAATTTAAGAGCTGGTGTCAGTTTTCAAACTAAATAGTGTAAGCTGTTCCTGATTTTGTGTTGCTCCAGTTTTGTTTTGATCACCACAAAGCATTCTGTAGGATTATTTCTCATACAGTCAAGTCAACAGCCTAGACCAGTTTTTTCAAAGGTGTTTTAAGGACCTGATTTGAGACCCTAGAATTAAAAATCGGGTGCCTGGAATCAAAGATAATCAGGTCGCTAGAATTAGAGAAATTGGATCCCTACAGGTCCATACCAGGTACCTAACATTTTCCTTAAAAAAAACCCCTGGTTCTAGACCGAAAACATTTTAATGCCTTAATTGCCAGGCAGTTTCAGCCTGAAATCGAGCAGTTGGCACATGTCTTTGTGTGGGCATAACTCTGGCACCGAAAGCGCTAGAGAGCTGTTCAAACCCTTAAAAGACTCAGCAAGTCTTTGAGTCTGCAATGAAAAAAATTTTTGTTTTTGGGTTTTGAATTTTTTATGAGTTACACCATAAGTGGAATAGTTTTAGGTCTTTTTGGCCCACTTCATTTGACCCTAGGCCCAAACCGCTAGGTGGTAGTAATTCGTTCAAGTTTTTATTAGAAACTAGGCTAAAATCCGAGTCTTTTGATACTTTGGATGACTTGCTGGGGTTTCGGTTTCAAAAGTTATGAACTAAAAACAACAAAATAAGTAATAATTTCAGTTTCAAAAGTTATGACCTAAAACAACAAAATAAGTAATCAATCCACTAATTAGATAATTATTTTGTTTATTTCAGGCTATACCTTTTGAACCAGAAATGCTAGAAAAGTCAATCAAGAAAGTAACAGTAGTCTTTCAAAGTTCTGTGCTCAGATTTTAAAAGACTAAGATTATATCCTAGTTTCCAATGAAAATTTGAGCAAAATACTTCTGTGTAATAGTTACGCCTTAGGCCAGGTAACATGAGCCAAAATGGCCAAAAACCTACCTCACTTGTGACATCACTCACAAAAAACCCAAAACCAAAAAAATTTTTTTTTATTGTAGACTCGAAGACTTGGCAAGTCTTTTGAGGGCTTAGCAGCTCTCTAATGCAATTGGCTGAAGAGCTATGCTGTTGCTAAGACACATGAAATATGCTTGAGTTTAGCCTGATTTTCAAGAACGATATATTTGTATGCTGACAGCAAACATGTTAAAAGACCCCCGAAAGAATATGCTGCAACAAGCCTAGGCCTACCAGAACCACTTTTTTGCAAAAGTTTCACTGCATTGGAAGCATTTTTGAGACAATAAAAGCAGGCAGCTAACACTGGCATTAAACAATTAGACTTTATGAACATGCCTAAATATACTTACATGAATGTTTGCAATACATTCTTTAGCATCTGGGAGCATATCAAAGCACTTCCATCGCACAAAATCGCTGTCTTGATCCAGTGGACCTGGTCCCTTGTAGGTGGACCAACTCAAAAGAACCGTGCTTTCAAACAGCCTCTGAACCACATAGAGTTTATATTCTCATTCCAAGACCTAATATTGTTTAAACTCAGTCTAGGACCACATTTTTAGACCATTTCCAGATTCCAGAATGTAAATCAAAAAAACTAAATTTATGTTGGTGGGAAATCTGAATAGCTAAAACGTCAGTTCCCAGTGGACAGTATGCCTTGAACATAGATCTACATCCGGTGGTAACGATAGTGTTTAATAGATTTTCAAAGGATTCTGTTGTTTTCAAAATAAGTCAGTCACTTTTTAAATCCTAATCTGTAAGGTTTGGTTGCCATCTCAAAATCTCATAACGTTGGGGACTCCGCACTGAAATACAGTTGCTACTGTCACATGCCAGAACTTCTTATATTTGGCACTTAGACTGGGCACCGTCAGCAACAAATCCTGTTGAGCAAATTGTTTTCAAAATTTACTGCCTGAAGTATGGCTGTAGGCTCATTGAACATTTTTCATGTGTGAATGGAATATCATATGCCTTCAATTTAATTGCCTGTTTGTGTGACTGTTGAGCTTTAAGGTAAAGACCACTCAACACACTGGTGTGCTAAACCAATTTCACTTGTACATGTAGCAGTGTAGCTTATTGGAAACAAAGCTAAGCAACAAATCTTGTTTATAGGCAGCAAAAATTTGTTTGGTATTTTATGTTGTGTTTAGATGAAATTTAGCTGTATGTGGCTTGTTTTCATCTGTTGTTAATGAGACTTATTAGTGGTTAGCTATGAGATGTTTTGCTGTACAAATGTGAACTTTATGGCAAAGTTTTAAAACTATTATTTCCAATATTTTTGTAGTTGATTTGTGCTTGCTTTTGTTTTATTTTGCCAAACCTCAAGTAAGGTTGACTTGGTGTGCTTGTAGTTTTGAAGAGTTGGTGAATATTATTTGTACTACTTACTAGTCTACTTTATGATTAATAGTATCATAAAGTATGATACGAGTGCAATCTACTAGACTGGCCGATCCGTTTGAGCCGTTGAACAGCTCTCTAGCGCAATCGGCCCAGGAGCTAGGGCGTTGGTAAGGCAACTAAAAACTGCTGTTTTTTTTTGCGAAAATCGCCAAAACCGCCCAGATGCCAAGGTGTTAAGAGTATATCGCATATGCAAATAAGAGTTTTTACAAATTTGCTGGGCAAACAGTGTATTGCAAATGTTTTTTTGGGAATAGTATAGAAAAAACATGACTTTTCTTGCCCTTTCATGTTTTCACTGTCAACTAAATAAGTTTTGGGCTTTGAATAAGTAATTGTATGACAACAGCAGTGTTGAAGCAACATACAATTTGGTAATGTGTTATAATGCTCCTTTTATAGACCACATCCCCATACACCCAGTCTGGATATGCCACTGATGCTGTCAGTGGTTTGTGTGACATGTTCACCTTGAGTTTAAGTTTATAGATATATAACTGTAGTCTTTCGAAGTTCTGTGCTCAAAATTCAAGTGAATCAATTGTTTTACAAATTTGAGTCAAGCTATTGTTACTGTAACTTAAGCCGGGCAACAACTGTATTTGTCTTTTTATTGAATTATTAAAATAGGCAGATTGCAGAAGTAGTTGTTTGTGATGAATCAGGCTGGAATGTTTTCTTAAGATTAATGTTGCAGCAGCAAAACCTCATCAATGGGCAGGGTAATGGGTGGAAAACCAAGTTGTCATCCACATCATCTTCAGATTTTGATCTGAGCTTTAAGGTTGGTCATAACAGTTAGCTTTGGGTGTGTAAGAATATGTGTTGTTGGGTGCACATCTTTAGCAAGTGGCATCATTGTTTATTTATATTGATGTTGATATTAAGTGTTATATAATACAGTACTTGTAATTTTACGTGTATTGTAGTGGGTGTTGCTCACTGTTGGCCACTATTAATGAAACTGTTTTATGGCAGAATGGACAAAAAAAAGTTTTCTCTTATAATATTCTGTGCTGAAAGTTATTTTTTACAGTGTATCAAAAACAAACATTTTATAAAGGTAATTTAATTCACTGTGTGAATAGACCTTTAAGCAAGAAGATTTGTTTATCCTTGGGGTGAAGATGTGGCCCTTTTGGATGGTTTGTCAAAACAGGCTTTTAGTAAAAGCTTGAAAAATGCAAATGTTTCAGTGCTGCCAGTATAGTTTATAAAAAATACAAATGTTGAATGATTGAAATTTTTCTTTGTAAAAATTTCCTTGCTGTGTTTATGAATCTTGTACTTTGAAGAAAGTGTACATTGGGGAAGAATTTTTTTATATCAATAGAGACAAAATGGTGTATCAGGATCACATAAATTTACAACAACAAAAATTTTGATGCAAAGCAAAGCCACATATGATTGACAATATTCTCATTAGAATGTTAAAGCTGCTTTTGAATGTTCTGTCCAAGTTGTTGTTTGCAGTCTCTGTTTGGATAATCCAGCGGTGCAAAATTTTATGTAAACTTCCGCAGCGCGCTGAAATTTTTAGTAGCGCACACATATAAACTATGCTATACAGCATTATTGATATGCATAAGTTTAAAATGTGAACAACTTAGGAAAGAAAAATATGCAATTTGTTTCTTACGTCTACTTATTTACAGACAAAATTAAGGATGACTATATATCTTTCACATATTTCTTGCACACACTGCTATAAATAGTAATCTAATAATAATATTGCACTTAAATAAAACTAGGCACTGCTACGTCACTGCAAATCCTATTCGTGCAATCGGAGTTTTTGGTCGCGTTGCACGAGTGCGCAACCGCTCTTTTGCACCTCTGGGTTAATCACTGCTAAATTGGCTGCAAATATTAACAAACTTTTTTAAACATTATAGCCTGATCTGCCACTTCAGATCAATATGGCAACTTTTTTCACAGCCACCTGATTATGTCTCATTCCCTGAAATGTTCTCTTTCAACCCTGATTGGAAACCAATTCAAAACTGGGAAGTTTGGCAATGCCAAAGTAGTTCACAAACAACCTCGCCAGCCAAAAATCTGGTTGCTTGCTAAAAAATCCACGTATGCTGTAGCTTTTCACAGCCGGCATGTATTTTCAATTAGGTAGCTGTTCTATACGCGTTGAACGCTGTTGAGCATCTTTGTTGCAGATCATGCTGATTGGCGACTCAGGTGTTGGAAAAACATGCCTGTTAGTCCGGTACAAAGACGGTAGCTTTTTAAATGGGAATTTTATCTCCACTGTTGGGATTGATTTCAAAAATAAGGTGGTAGAAGTTGAAGACAAGAAGATCAAGCTTCAAATATGGGATACTGCTGGTGCGTTTCTTCGTATTTTCGATTTTACGTGATGTGGTTTCGCTGCATATGCGTGCGTTTCGAAGCGCACGATTAGGTTACTTTGTTTTTTTGTTGTTTTTTTTGCACGTTGACAATCGCACAACTTTCGTTGTCAAGATAAATGCACACGCGGTTTTGTAGGCCAAGAACGCTTCCGGAGCATGACCCACAACTTCTTTCGGGATGCCAGCGCCATTTTGCTTGTTTACGACATATGCAACGCTCAGTCTTTCGCCAACGTCTCTGGTTGGGTGAGCGACGCGAGAAGGCATGCCTCATCGAGTGTTACCTTGCTGCTCGTGGGAAACAAGTCGGATTGCCCGTCCAAGCGAGAGGTGCAGTTTAAACTCACGTGCTTGTGCGTGCTGTTCGAAGCAGCTCTAACAAGTAAAACGCCCTGCGATTTGACCCTAGTCGCGAGAGAGTAATTTCTGTCCTTACGTAGGACGATTACAAGTTTTGTTTTATTTGACGTGCTACATAAATTATGCATGTCTAGTTCTGTCTGTGAAAGCAACTACCTGGAATATTAATTTTTTCAAGGGCCACCTGGAATATTTGGTGTACTGAACAGCATTTAGAATTTAACAATGTTAACAAGGATGCGATTGCTTGTAAATTACACTGCTTCTTTAAGATAAAGTGCAGGGTAGTATTAAATGGATCCTTAGCAAGACGTTATGAGTTTATGACCGTATGCTATGAACGAGTCGTTGAAGTAACCCGGGACGAGCCTGTGAGGGCGACGTTTAAGTCTTGTGTCGTCAAGTTATAGCTATGGTTGTTAATACTCCGGTATCTGAAAAGAGTTTCCAGTGTCTAGATCTTGGCATGGGTTACCTGTCTATTGCAAAGTAGGATAAAGAGTTGGAGATAATGTGGAGCAAGACCACGGTCATGATCGGGTATTATTTTTTATTTTGTCAGCAGTATCCAATGCCCTCACACCGTTGATCTCAGGATGCGCATCTCAACTCGTTCAACTAAAAATCGCTACAGCTCGTTGAAACGTTTAACGCACCTTTACGCGGCCTGCCTTTAGGCACCCGAAATCTCTCGCTGTATCGGCAAAGCAACCACTGGGTCCACTATTGATTTTCTGACTCTGCAAGATGGAAACGCGTCGCGAAACCTTGAAATTTTCATTCTACATTTGGCTGTTGCGTGTGCCGGTATGCGAATCGGATAGTATTGATCGCACAGGGTCCAGGCAAGGCCTCCCAATAGAGAAACAAGGCCTCTCAGCGTGCGTCGAAAAACGTGCCACGTCACAGCGAGTCGTCTGTGTGGCTCCGGCGTGCCATGCATTCAGTCATGCATTTGCCATGCATTCAGTCATGTGTGCCATGCATTCAGTCGTGCTGCGGGAAAAATTTTTGCGACATTTTTATTCGAACAATACAGTGGGTACAGCAAAAATTCGCACAAATTCCTTGGTCTAGGCCGCTTGTGCTGGAACTCCGTCTACCACCGTACTCGCATGCACACCCTCCATCCATTCTGGCAAAATACTTGGGGCCAGGCACGGGTAGAGTTGACACGCTACCGGCCGCGCACGAGCGCTATGGCTATTTTTATTCACTAGCACCCTGCATGGGCCTCATGCCGCTGCTATCACCGGTCAGTGATTTGCAAACGTCGCATTTTGACAATATCGTGCCAAAAGGCAACGTTGCTTTTCAGGCGCCTACTTGTTTTCGTGTCTGAAATACATTTTTGATCAAAGTCACCCGTAGCTTGCAAGTTAAGGCGAACTTTCCCAGTCGCTCGTCGTGCGATTTCTGTCGCCGCGCAACACGTATACACCGGGACCCCAGAGGGTCCAAGTTAGCTGGAAAGGTAACCAATTTCTAATGTTATCGCGACATGTGGTATATCTTCCTGTGCAAGGAACTGATGGTCTGCCGTGTTGCACCTGATGGGTGTGGTCGTGGGGGGTGCTTAACGGTACCCCCCAAAATTAGCTAGATCAGCTGGAAAGGTAACCACTCGCAATCTGTTGCAAGATGTCCAGCATAACCCCAGGAACCATAAATGACGAATAAATGGCCACCCCAAAATTGAGCTAGATCAGGTCGGAAGACCACCACTTGAAACCTGTTGCAAAATGTCCAGCATATGACTTGTTTCGCGTAGTGAGGTAAAGCAGAGTCGCATCATAAACGATTGTGAAATTAAGCCTGGCTTTCCGCGTGACAGCCTGAAAGAAAACGGATTCGTGCAATATCATAATCAAATCATGCATTACGCAAACAGCAGGCTGCAGCAGTGTGTGCTGTGTTGCTTGGGTTTGTTGCATTTATAGTTGTCTTAGCGTCTGCTATTGAACGGTGAGCTGCGCGACGTCTGCCCTTCTTCATGGCGCGTTTTTGCAAAAAAACGTCGTCATTCATTTTCACACCTGCTTTTCCTCTCAGGAGGGTCGCGGGCATAGGCATAGCCAGGGTGGGACCTAAGGGGCCATGGACCCCCAAATTTTCGGAACATATAGCCATTTTGTGCTTTAAGAGGCGATTTCCGAAACAAAATAGTTTTATTTGCCTAAATTCAAGCATTTTGGCCAGCCCAAAAATTTTTGGCCCCTCTCTGGCAACGCTACTGGTCGCGGGGGAAGCAGCCCTTGGAGTACTCGGAATACCTCACGGTTTTCAGCAATTTCAGATGGTTCTTCTGGCTCCACACCAAGACGGGACCAAGCCAAGTCGGAGATGTGATCAAGCCATCTAGTCCTTGGCCGACCTCTTGGCCTCTTTCCCGTGGGTGGAGCCAGCAGGACTCGCCCCGCCAATCTTTCGTGTGGCATTGTGGTTACTTGGCCGAACCATCGTAGCTGAATTATCTCTATTCGGATAAGTGGTTGGACATTCAAAGCTTTACGTATTTCACAGCTGCGCACTTACCGAAAAACTCCGTGTAATCGTTTAATGAAAAAATTACTGCTCATCGCTCCATTAGACCTTACGTGCAAAGCGGCATAAGCTCTTCCCATAGATCAAGTAAAATGGCGTGGTTGAATTAATGCCGTCAGGCATGATCTAAAGCAGCGGTTCCCTGGGGTACATGTACCCCTATATGTACATTTGCCTTACCTGGAGGAGTACATTTACGGTTAGCAATGGAACAGAAATATGTAGCTACATATCTTTTATTTATGCAAAATTTATACATATCAGCAAACATTATTTTAAAAAGCGGTTGTGTACTTATTTTTTAATATATCTGTGATTAATCATGATAAAATATTTTGTCATAAGAAATTTTACGGGTACATGTTCATCTGTCGAAATATTGAAGGGGTACATGCTTAACTTTTGAAATACTGAAGGGATACATGCTCATTTGTCAGAACGCTAAAGGGGTACAAGGTCAGAGAAAGTTTGGGAACCTTTCTCTGACAGGTGTGTATTTTGCGAATTGAATATGGTGGGTATGTTTGCTTCATTGTATTAGCTTTCGAAGGAACACTATAGATCTTTCGTACACTGACCTGCAAGGATCAGGGACCACAGCTTCAGGATCATAAATTTTCCAAGCAACTGAGAGCTCACTTTTCGATTCTTCCTCTTCAAGGTAAAATACCAGGACGGCGAAAGGCTCGCCAGAGAGAATAACATCGTTTTTCTGGAAACAAGCGCCAAAACGGGCAGCAACGTCGACCTGGCTTTCACGGCGATTGCGCGCGAGCTTTTCGCCAAGTCCCTGACCGCCGCAGATTACATCGGAACCGACCGCGACCCAAACAATAAGTTCAGCTTGGGAGAGTATGTCGCCACCGAGAGACAGAAATCCTCCTGTTGTTGAACATTTCGATCGTGCTCTTGGGTTTGGCAATGCAGGCTGTAGGCAAAAGCGCTGTGCGTACCAGTTACATCTATTTTATAATACCATCTAGGCGGGATTTCACAGGTAAGGCTGAGATAAGCAGATTTCAGTAAAGCTTGCATGGCATCGCAGGCACATATTAAAATGTTTCTGCGCGTCACAGGACAATGACATCAATAGTTGCTGGTGCTGTTTTTTTTGTCGAGGTGTGGATCATAGGGCTTGTCACCATCGATACGCGTGTGTTTTACTCCGCTAGCCACTGTACGTTCCTCTGGGTGTCTTGCATTTCTTCTGCAGTATTTAATTTTAAAACATATTGCAGATTTGGCCGGACGCAAGCAGGCAGTCATTTGTTACTTGCTGGCATTTTTTTGTTTTTGCTCAAAACTAGGTTGCGCTGTAGGTACGATCGCGATTGTTTTATAACAAACCGTCCATTTTATAAAAAAGTGTGTCATTTTCGCAGTTGATTCTAGCCTTCTCGACGGCTTACTGAAAATAAGTTCTGCCGCCGCCTCGTGTGCTGCGTCGTAACAGATGTTTCGTTTCAGAACGTCTTTTGTTGCTTAAAAAGAGTTGCGCAGTTCAAACGATGGCAATCTTGTTATCCGCGCTATTACTGCTTTGACAAATGTTGTTATACGGCACCTTGACTAGTCGATCATTTTTTGCACTTTTTTACTGCTCTGTTTGCGCCACCTGCCGCAGGCTTATACCTAATTGCATTGTTAACAGTTAAGTGGTGTGGAAATCCTGGTTGCTGTTTTTGTTTTTGTGGTGACGCTGAGTGCAACCTTGTGCTTCGGCTGACCTGATGTAGACTGATTAGCTACTAGCGCTCGCGTTTTTGGGTTTTAGTGGCTTGTGCTTGGACAGCAGCTCCGAGCCGTTTGTCTGTGCTATTGATATTCAACCAGTGTGCCACGCAAGGTATAAACGATGCTTGCTTGTTCATCATGAGGAGCCTATTGAGTTGAAACGACTTAATGTAAAGACAAAATTGATATTTTGGGGATTGCTACAGAAGGAAACGCCAGTCAGGGTGGTAAGGTTTGGCCTGGATTCTGCAGTGTTCATCACCAGGGTTTTGCGTCCCGGGAAAGAAGAAAGTGTTCCACCGCAATGTTTCTTCGCTTTGTCTTCAAGCTGATATGTGTTTATTTGAAATCATGTGCGTTTTGAAAAATGCTCTATTTCCGTTTGCCCGATTTTTTTGGAAATCAACTTCAGAGCTGCATATGCGTTTACGGAAGTAGCCCTTGGACAACTTCAATCTTAATCGTGCGCCCTGGGCTAGGAACAAAGCTCAATGTCTCGTGCTTGACCGTGTCTTCGCTGTTCTGTTTTTTTAGTCTATGCGCTACAGTCACTTGAGATAATGGCAGGAATATATAGCTTAACCATTGATTGATGCGTAACAAAGCTTTGTCCTTTTACCGACCACGTTAAAAGCGCGTCTACTTTTGCCTGCAAACTAAGCGTTTAATAGTTTACGGGCTTTATGACGCGTTTGTTACCAGTGCTGATAAAAACTCGTTTTGAACTCGTAGCTTTCTACAGCGGTGGACAGCATGAAAAATTCAACTTTTGATAAGAATGTACAATATGTTTTTTGCACATTAAAAATGTAGCTTCTTTTTACATTGGCAGACTAAGATAAGTAATGTCTTCAAATTGAAAGAGGAGCAGTTATTTTTATAGGTGCGCAATTGTCTTTTGAACTCTTCATGTCCGCTTGACTTTTTTCTAAACGTCGTCTTTGTCTGAAGATTTCGTTGTGGGGATTTTGTTTTTGTTTAAATCAGTTGCTGGGTTTGTTTGGAACCATGTGAACTTAGTAGTGGTTGCAGTCAAACTCCTGTTGACGACGGCACGGCCGTCTTATAGTGCTTCCGCCTAAAAAGTGAAGGTTGTGAACACTTTGCCTTTGGCGATGTTTTGCTGGTCGATTTCTGATCTAACACTGTCTGTGGCACGAGACACAGTGGCGGGCGAACTACATGTGTCGCGTTTTTGGACGATGCCGTCTCACGTATCAGCGTTCCACAAAGTGACGCGTAGCTTTTAAGAGACAACAAGCACATGTTCTGCGAACATATTTACCGAATAATGCGTAAGATTGGCGAACAGCTGACTAACTCCGCTTCAGAGTTTGGCGAAATGAAGTTTTGGCCGAAGTTTGCTTTGCTTCGTTTCGAAACTTTCCTTGGTACTTCAGTTTTGCAATCTCTTCATCTCACACTAGTGCAATAAAACGATTCGGAGAAAATCAACGAATGTGAAATAGATTTAAAAAAAAAACAAAGTGCAATTGCCTTCCTGTTTTGCAACAATAATCAACCGCGCTTGGATTGTTTTACGCCATGGGATTCCGTAGCGTGTATAACCCACGACGATTTTTTTTCCTGTGCATATTAAGCTATCGTGTTGCGGTTGTCCTAAAATTGTCATGTTAAGAACGTCTTTCTTAAAACTTACTTCCGTCAAAACTGAAATTCAGTCACCACGGTGTAAAGCTTTATTCAAAATGGAGCAACATCCTTCATATGGTCAGGCCTTCGAAACCACTGCTTTGCAACAACTGTGGTGAAACCACGCCAAGGCCGCCGAGTGAAGCGCATAGCCATGGCTTATTGCGTGGAACGTGTGTAGCGTTTTGGTGAGTCGTGCTCAGTGTGTTTGACTTAAAGCGTCGATCTCTCAGCTTCGCATCAAATGCGTTCCGCACAAAGCTCTTCAGTGTCCGTTTGCCTCTTGGTTATTTGTGTGCCGATGCGTGTCTGGCTTTATTTGCACAGCGGCGAGTGTCTGACGCGTGTTACTGTGTGCGCAAATGGGTGATACCGCGCGAGTGGTTGCAGTGTTTTTGCAGGCAGATGTCGTTTGTTTTCGTTGCTGAAATTCTAATAAATGTTCTTGCGCTAACCACACCATTGGTGTCAAACGCGCGATCTTGCGGCCGCTTTCGCCCAACTCGCGTGTTAACGTGCTTTCATGTATTTACGCATGTATTGATTCTACTGACCGACGGTCAAATCGCATTTTTTGGTGAAATTCTGTTGAGTCTAGTTTTTTTTGAAAGTTTCCATGTCGTAATAAAGGGCGGGAAGAGTGCTTATTATTTCTGCGATTAACTTTCAAATATATTGTCATTTTTATCGAAGTTTGTCATATACAAGCAAGGTCAACAATGTTAGGTTTTATACGAAATGTAACTTCCTGAGCGAAAGTCATCTGTCGACGTTGAACTTAGCGCCAAGTTGGATTATTGTGCGATTGTGAAAGCTGGACAAGGTGGCGTCAGGCCCGTAACCAGGGGGGGCGAATTTTTCGCTCCCCCTGGAAAGATGTTTTGGACATAGTTTAAAAATATTGGACATAGTTCAAAAAATTTGGGCCCCTCTCGGAAAACTCTTCGCCCCTCCTGGTGTCCCAAGCTGGTTACGGGCCTGGGTGACGTACACATGTGCAGCTCAAGCAAAGCGTGGACGTAGAAATGATGTAACTGCAGCGAGGTTGTGATGATGGTTGCCGACTGGAAATCTTCAGGACGTGTGTAAAATGAGTTGCGGGCTTGGGCGTCGGAAGGGAGGGGGCCATTTTGAAATTTTTAGCAAAAAAGGTTGTTTTCTTAGTTTTGAGTGGGAAGAAACAAATTGCACCACTTTTGGACCCCCTGGAAAAAATTTTGAAAAGTCCACTAGTGCCCCCCCCTGGAAAAAGCCTTTCCGACGCCCGTGGTCGCGGGTTGGGAAATGGTGGTGAAGCGCCTTGTGGGCAGGGCTGTGGAACTGGAGCCCGAACAATTTTGAATAGCCGGGGCCAAAAAGTTTTAGATGGCGGAGCCGGAGCCTGAAATTAAGGTTCCGGTTCCACAGACATAGTTTGGGGGCAAGCGAATTGTACAAATAATACAATGGTTTTTAGTTCTCAATGAGCCAAGCCGTTCTGGAACTTAGCCAAATATTTTAGATGTTGGAGCGGCGCCAGAAATTTGAGTTCCGGCTCCACAGCCCTGCTAGTGGTTTCGCTTTGCGCATCACTCAGATTCTGCGTACTAGCAGCGCCAAGTCTGTGAGTTGGCTGAAATTGAATCAAAAACATCTGCATTCAGGATCAGGTGTTCCACCTAACACTGATGTACAGCTGAGTCTGCTTTTAACTGAGGGGTCAGCATCGCGTCGTTTGGGAATATCAGGGTTGCCAGGTAGTCATAAGTAAAAAAGGCCAGATCAACCCTTGAAAAGAGCCAAACAGGACCAAAAACAGCCAAATACAAGATGAATACACAACGACACCTTCAAAACACCTAAACGCGCTTTTCAAAGGCAATATATGCATATTTCATACGTAAAAAGAATAAAGCTCACTCCATTTTAAGAAATTCTCGAAACTTTTTGGTCTTGTTGAAGAGTAATCTGAAACTGCAGACCTAAAAGCATGAAACAGCAAAATAAAAGATTATAAATTCACGTGTAGAAGCTTTCAATAAAAATTTATCCCTCTGTGTCGAGAAACAGTGTCTAGAAATCTGCCAAAATCATCTTTAAATCGTCATAAAAAGTCTAATTGGCCAAAAAAGGCAAATTTTATTTCGCCTTTTTTCAAAAAAAGCCAAAACTTACAAATCTGGCCTCAACAAAAGTCAAACTGGCAACACTGGGAATATCTCAATTGCTGCTGTTTCATTCTTAGCCCAATGCACTCATTGGCTACTGCGTGACGTATCGGAACAGACGAAAAATATGTTTCTTGACGTCACGTAGGACTTGAATCAGCTCAATAGCAGGGTTGCCAGATGAAATTTCAATAAAAAGCCAAACAGTTCTAAAAAGAGGCCAGAAAAAGGCCAAACCGACTTAAAAGGTCAAACTTTGCGGTATTGCTATTCCTTTGTCACGAAGAAACATCTAAATTGCACGAATATCATCAGGATTTTTCTTCGAAGTTTGGATTAAGTCTTGCTTTCCCTTGTACTGGAGCTCATGAGCGCAATTTTGTTGTAAAATGTGAGGGGGGCAGCTTGGTGTGAAACCAATGTATTACGAAACTTAAAGAGAAAAACGTGGGGTAACGTGGCATATTATATCCCCACTGTCTGAAAAAGTGGGAGGACGCGTCCCCCACCTAATTGCGCGCATGCTGGAGCTCATAATGTTTCTCTGACATTTCATGATTTGTCAGATTGCACACTTTGGGTACAAGGGCAGTAGTCGTGTAGCAACTAGAGGTGCAAGTGTACCCCAAAAAGTGTTGATTTGTCGAAAATTTGAAGAAATTCCTAAAAAATTAGGCACTCGGGCACAGAAGTTTCGACATTGTCTATGGAAAGAAATCCTCAGCACAGGATGAGACACTAAAATCTTACAGAGTATATATTTCGCCTACAAAGTAGGCATCATCAGCTTTTATTCAAATAGAACCTTTGTATAAATGTGTCTTTGTATAAATAGAAACTGGTATAAAGTTTCGACATTTGTATAAATGAGTCTGACTCAAAAAATGAATATGACTCGAAAGCAGGTCCGTAACCAGGGAGGCGAAGCCTCCCTAAAATTTGTTGCCCCCCCTAGAAAAATGTGTTAGACGTAGTTTAAAACTATTTGACATAACTTAAAAAATTTGGGCCCTCAGACAATTCTTCGCCCAACCTGGTGTCCCAAGCTGGTTACGGGCCTGTTCGAAAGTAAAAAAACACGAATCTTACGAAAAATAGTGAGTTGATGAGTAACCACCAGTTACAGGAAATTTGTACAAGGAAGTTTGCCGCATAAAATGTATGGGGAAATTCGGGAAAATATCCTTCACACCCCCAAAAGGATACCTACTCCTATGTACAATGGTTCCACAGTTTACATACTAATCCATCGGCAGCTTTCTGCACCCAAGCGAAAGTCATCTCCCATTCATTCCCGCACTTACGACCAGAATCACAAGAGCACTTCCTCGACGTCATTGTCGCATTTTTATCACGAAGACGCAGACCTGTCTGCAAGCGTTGAGCCTGTTTAGTGCTTACATCACACTACACAGCGATTATGCTCACATGTCCAATGATTAGGCAAAAAATTTATTTCGAATCTCGCATCCCAAATTTTGATAACATCTAAGATAACATTTTGTACACACGTTTTGCTAAAAAAAAAACTTTTTCACAGTCCAAAAAGCCAAAAGAAAGCCAAACGAATTTTTTAAGGCCCACCAACTTGAGATGAGGCCCAAAAGGCCAAATAATTTTTTTAGGCCAACCAACTTGAAACGAGGCCAAATTTCTAACCTGGGAACCTTGCTCAGTAATTGAGTTGAGTTGAGTTTATTTGGCGATAATTAATATTCAGCTAGAAAAAAACACAAATTAGTGCACGGACGCCAGGGCATTGAAGGAACCGGAAGGTTAT
>JGI24158J21664_10002799_pt1 | contig 21488 bp, 17 predicted proteins | sample Ectturendosymbi3_FD_21664 | JGI IMG/M metagenome (IMG submission 21664)
CCTAACACGCAAACACAACATGCAACAACCGAACACGTAAATGCAACACACAACTGTCAAACACGCAAACACAACACACAACTGCCGAACATGCAAACGACACACAGCTACCGAACACGCAAACACAACACACAGCTGCCGACCACACAAACACAACACACAACTACCGAACACGCAAACACAACACACAAGTGCCGAACACGCAAACACAACACACAACTGCCGAGCACGCAAACACAGCACATAACTACTAAACACGCAAACACATCCCGCAACTACTGAACACGCAACGCACAACTGTTGAACCAACACGCAAACACAACACCCAACTACCGAACACACAAACACAACACGCAACTACCGAACATGCAAACGCAACACACAGCTGTCGCACACGCAAACACAACGCACAACTTCTGAATACGCAAACACAACACGTAACTACCAAACATTCAAACTTAACAACACAACTGCTGAACACAGAAAAACAACACACAACCACCTAACGAGCAAACGCAGCACACAACTGCCCAACACGCAAACACAACACACAACTACCGAACACGCAAACACAGCAAACACACAACTGCCGAATAGAGACATTTTCACTTGTAATTATTGCCTTGTCCTGCGCATTCACTACGAGAGTTTTTTGGTCGTGTCTAAACGAGAGTTCAATGCCACTTGTCACTTCACAAGTCCTAACTCGACACCTATCCAAAGCGTTGGGACTTTCCATATCGCGCGAAGCCGCACTTGTTTTGTAAAACCTTGTACTTTGAAGGTAAGGAAGGAAGTCACCTATTTTGAAAGCAAAACAATTTCCATTTTGCCACCTTCCAGTGTCGGTCTTTTCGACCTCCACGCCACTCAGCATTTTGCTTATTCGTTTGTGACTTTCGGCGTTGCCCATGCTTGAGAGTTTTTTAAAAAAAGCTTGTCGTGCAAAAACGTGGAAATTAAACCTGACGCTCAACTTTAAGAGAATAGCATTGTTGACTCGTCACTTTTACCTCTGGGGTCATTCGGGGGCAGCGATGCGGTTGAGCGATTCCCTTCCCCAAAAAAACTTTTAATTCCCTATAGTTGTTTTTTTTCACAGCTTACGAGCTGACGGTGTTCGACGACTTGACGACGAAAAGTCCGCTGTCCTTTCCTGTTCACCTGTCCAGCAAGTCACGGAACCTCTACGTCCAGGTGTGCGAGAATACGCTCCTTCCTTGTCCTGTCGCATTTCCGTAATTCATGTCGATTTTAATCTGCCCACGTCAGCGCCTTGGCCTTGTTGTCATGACTACCCCGTTCCCTCAGAATTCCATTAGCGGATTCGCTTTGTTATCGCGGCCGCTGTGGACGTCAAGTCCCTGTAGATGTTCTATTATTGCGTCGATTCCTTTCAAAAACGAGTTAACGTGAAGCGAACATCACGCTCACCTTGCCCGTTGGCAACAGATCAGATGCACGCTGACGGCGAAAAATGTTTTCTGAACTTGTGCATCGCTGGTCATGCAACAGTAAACAAGCGCGACACGTCGCTGATTAGTGATGCATCCAGGCGTGCAACCAGCTTGGGACACCAGGTGTGGCGAAGAGTTTTCTGAGAGGGTCCAAAATTTTTTAAACTATCTCCAATAGTTTACAACTATGTCCAACACATATTTCCAGGGGGGGGCGAATAATTTTCCACGGGCTTTCGTTCCCCCTGTTCCCACCCTAGTTACGGACCTGGATGCATCTTAATGCTCGTTCTTCAAGGGGTGACTTGCAAAATTCATAGGGACAAAATTTTTTCACAACAGTGTGGTCACTCAAGTGTAGGACGTGACGCCATCGCCACGTCATGTTATAAATGCATCGCGAGTGATAATAAAGCACTGTCACGAGGAAGTAAACGCGATAAATGTCATACAACCAACTTTGGCAAGTTCCCGTGCTCTCCAGGTACCGCAGGCACGACACAAATTAGATCAGCAGCGCTAATCAGGGTTTTGGCTGCAGGGAGACCGCTTCGAGTCACGGGCGCGTTGGCAAATTTTCAAAACAAGCACATCGGTAATATAGGGCGACAACTGGACGTGTTTGTGAGAAGGGCTGCTAGTAATAGATCAGTTGCAGTGCGAAACCCATCAGCTGAAAGACTAATTTCTGGCCTGTCAGTGAATTGGCTTAATGTTGGGTTCATGGTTTTCGTGGTAGTTTCAATGTGCGTGCGAATATACAGACTGTATGTTGATTGATTTCGGAATTCATAGCTCGCATGTTTCATTCTATGTTTGGCACATGGCTATTTGAATCTCATTAGCGCCGACAGCAGTTAGTGTGCGTTGCGATCATCATGCCTCGGGTCGTCCTGGTGTCTTTCACTGTTCACGTTCGCAAAAATCTGTTTTTTGACAGCCGCGTATAGCCTTCACGTTCGAGGGAGAAAGTGAAGATGGGTGCCAAAACGTCCAAGTTTTTGGTGACACAACTTAACTGTCAATAACACCAACGGTGTACAAAGCGTATGCTTTTTCGTATCCCGTTGACAGCGCCGTTACGTTTTTGTCTTGCAGTGTTTTAACGCTGGCTTTGCGCTCGTGCCCGAAACACACATTGTCAGCTACATTTTCGCAGTAACGGGGCTGGGACTTACAGTACGAATGAGGCAGTTTACAACGTTTCAAATAAAAATCGGACAAGGTGCTGGCGCGCGCCTCAGTTATTTTATCTGTTTCGATTGGTGAAAAGCCCTAGGCAATTACTGGACTTTGCAGCAAAAGCCTATGAAAAGCTTGCTGTTAAAATAAGGGTGTAGTTAGTACAAACGAGCTCCGGTTGGATAACATGAAGCAATTGAAAACAAATCAATTTTTAAACAATAATTGAAAATGTACAAAATATCACCGCTTTATTGCTTACTGCAACGAATAGAAGCGTTTCACAGCAATGAACATTGGATGAATGTATAGGTCTTGTGTTGTTTAGCAAGTAAAATACATTTTCATCTATACTGTAAAGTTTTTATGAAACGACACTGGCATTCAACTATACCTTGAGTGGCAGGATGGAAATAGTTGCTCTGTGGAACTGGTAATGTGATGCGATATTTCGGTAGGAAGCGTGGCAACGCTTTCCTCTTCTGTTGAGCACAAGTTGTTTACAGGTGCAAGTCTTGCGCACCTCGGTAATTTCAAACTGCCGCGAACTTTGCGCTTCATCGAGCCTCAGCTCGTGTTGTTTGTGACCTTACAAACTTAACATAGAGCCAACGGCACAACGGCACGTAACTTTTGCATTTTTCCATACATCGCGACGTTGTGATGCGGTTGGATATGTGAGTCACTGACCTTGAAACGCACAAAACCTTTTCCCGCAGAGCCATCGAATTTATATTTCTCTCCCCTCAGGCATTTCAACACACCATATCTGCATATTTTGCTCCTAAACGATCAGCTCGCAACTTTCTGCTGGCAAAAATTGCGTCGGCTTTCTTTCGGGCTTTCATGCCACTTATACTCGCCTCGCTGAGTAAGCTGAGCTTTCGGCGCGTTTCCGCTGCTCCTCTGAGATTTATCGAATTCACGTTTCCAGGCAACCGATGTGGTAAACTACTCACCGATTTCGCTGCGTCATTGTTTCCTTTCAAATCAAAACAACTTCACGCATCCGGTCATCGACTTGATCATCGGCAACTGCCCCCTCGTTCCCAACGTCAGGCAAGAGACTGTTCTTTCTGCTTTCGAAGTGCTTCAACGCAGCAAAAGCGCTTGATTTCGACCGAAAATAAGAAATAAGCTTGTCACAGAAAAGAAAATATTATAAAAACTAAGATTTGCGATTTCAAACCGAGCACAGCTTTGCAATCGCTAACAACGACGTGCCTCGTATAGGAAGAAATTTTCAAGACCCTTTCGCTGTTTTGTGAAATGTGCTAAGTTGTGTTATGAAATGTGTTGGCTGTGCTATGGTATGTGTTGTCTGTGCTGTGGAATGTGTTGTCTGTACTATGAAATATGTTGTCTGTACTATGAAATATGTTGTTTGTGCTGTGGAATGTGTTGACTGTGAAATGTGTGGGATGTGCTGTAAAATGTGTTGACTGTGCTATGAAATGTGTTGGCTGTGCTATGGAATGTGCTAGCGTAAAATGGCTGGCAATCTGCTCGCACGTCGCCTCTCAAAGTATAGATTCGAAGTTCGAAACAAACACGCGGAAAACAGCGAATCCGAGAGCTTGACCGCCTTCTAGTCCTTGTATTTTCAGCTCCTTCGGCGTTTTATGCACGCCGTATAAGCCTGATTCTTTTTCTGCGCTTTGTTCAACGTCCTGATCTGCATCAAGGAGCCTTCCGTTTCTAACGACATGTCCGTAGAAAATTAAGGGTTTATAACACTTAAAACTTGCTGATCGAGTTTGTATAAGGAACGCGGTCTGAAAATCATAAATCCTAGAGCTATACGATATGACTAAAAGCAAGTCAGTCAGTGGAAAACATGAAGTGCTTGCGAGGCGTGAGCAACGAAACTTCCCACCTCAAGGTGCTGTTTTGCCTGCGAGGACTTGCATCTCCAGAGGCGATAGTTTGTTGTTGAAGAAACCGTATGGCTGGCTTAGGAAAAACACGGTTTATTTAAAAACCCCGGATTTGCAACACTCAGAGCANGGCAGAACTTTTTTAAAAGTTCAAATCCGCTTTTTTGCGGACAACAACAGGAATGTAAAGGGTTCGCCCATTCTCGTTTCCTATTTCGTCAGGACATTTGATGACTTGATTGGAAACAACATGTATGCTTCTGTTCAACGATGAGCATCTTCACCACCAACTATTTATCCGCTCACGTCAATTGTCCGATGCATTTCAAAAATCTTCATTTTCCTCCCATTATGAATCAAATGCCTAAATAAAATAAAATAAAATATAAATAAATGAATACGTCACTACGTTTGCGAAAAAAACATCTTGACTGTTAAGATGATTTTGAAGGTCTTCTTGTAGAGCCTTATGCGGAATGATAAAATCCCCGAAGGTCGTGGCGTTTAAAGGCGGTTGTGAACTTCAGAGCAGTGTTTCTTAACGTGGGCCCTCAGGTCCACAAGTGGGCTTGTGGATTTTTGAAATGGGCCTGGAGTTTTCGTTGGGCCTATAGTGGGCCCCAAGGAAAATGTATGGCTGAAATTCTATACTTTATCTGCTAATGTAAATTTATGAAATCATGACCTTGAAGTTCAAGAGAACACAAACCAATTATACAGTATAACTGGTTTTCGTTGCAAATGTTTGTTTTCTAAACATCAATTTTCATAATTGTTTGTGTTATAAGGCTAAAATGTCCAAATTATATCAATAAAAAAACATTCCCATGTTACTCGAAATTTTTATGAAAGGTTATGTTGGCCTAAGATTTCTTTTAACGCTGAAAATTGGCCACAAGAGAAGAAAGGTTGAGAACCACTGCTTTAGAGCTCAAAGCTTGCCGCCGTGCTGCAAGACCTCGGGAGCTTCAGCGTTGTTTGGCGGGCTTTGCAATCTTACAGTGAAGTAGAAAATAGTCGTTGACACGATCTTCCGACGAAACTAACCGAACTCACTCAACAGTTATCGGTGTCGATTACAGCCGCGCCGTGTTTGACTGGTCTTTATGAGATTAACGGTACATGTCAGACTTCACACAGCTGCTGCTTTTAACACAACCCCAGTGAATGAAACACCAGCGACTCAAAGCACAAANACCTTTTTGAAAAGATCGACTGACGTTGTTCTTATTTTGAGAACGGGTGTGGTTTGCAAATTTGCAAGGCAAATACACGACCTGTCAAGGACGTAATCGACTGTACAACCGCATACATATGTTATTTCCGATTTGTCTTCAGCAGTAATGGTTGTTCCGATGTTGTTGTGCAGTAAACGATAGTTCTTCTTGCTTTTCTGTATTTCTCACGAAGAACCGTCAGGTTTTCTGTCTCCGTTGTGTTGAGCAAACACAATGCAAAGCGGCTGAAGAATATTTTCGTTCTTCCATAAAGCATCGCGCGACCACTTTGAAAAAATCCCGGAGCTATGTATTCTGTGTTTGCGGTCGTCTGTCGAGTAACATCACAATTGCTTTTTGGAAAGAAACTTGTTGACGCAACGTTCGTTGGGGTAGCGATGCGTCTCACTCATACGCAATACCGATGCGCGTAATACTTCGTTGATGAAACGTTGATACAGGAAGTGAGATAGAAGAGTTTAGAGGAGGAACGCAACATGCGCTTGTCAATCATAAAATGTCTTGATTTCATAGATAATATCGCCCCACGCAACATTAGCAGCAAGTTTCTTTCGTTGCTGCGACTGGCCAATGCGTCCAGCAAGGCGCTGATCTATCGGGATCTGTGGACCGGAATTGGCCGATTTTGTGCTTGAACCTCATTGGCCTGAATATCTTAAGACTGTGTGGGTATCACTGCTAAGCTTAGGCAGCGTTTCTTCGCTCCAATCTTGACACTGGTGTTAACCTAGTAATGACGGTGTAGTTCGAGCTTTTCCTTCACGGTCGTCTGCGTTTATTTCCAATTTAAAAAGCGCTTCTTTTTCAGGTTCCTAAACCCGCTTTTCGCGAACGATCCCGTCCAAAACTTCGTTTTATCTGTGGACGAGAACCTGTCAGCTCAAATCGAACGCTTCTTCATCGTCTGCTTGGCTTCGCCTTGCGACAGGGTAAGCCCGTATGTGAAGGTCAAGGTGTGTGCGTGTGTGTGTGTGTGCCGGCCTGCGGCAACGTAGCAGAGAATATCTGTCCTCTGTGTCGATAGTTTCCGTCAAAAAGTCAGTTTTCGGGGTCGTCTCAAACGCAGAAATTTCCAGAAAGCCTCGTCCTTGACAGTGCGCGGGGTCCGCCACCAGCGCCTTCGAAAGCAGAAACACAAACGGTGACCTTGCTGCCAAGAGCAGTACCAGTTCGTGGTTTGGCTGAAATGTTGCTGAAAGACTCCAGGCCAATTTCAGACGTGAAATAACGAACACAACGCGGTCAGGCTCGCAATCCGGGTCGTTTCGAGAAAACAGCTGAAACTGCTTTGCGGTCGTACGAGCGGACCAGATGGGAGGGAGGGCTCGTTCGCTATTGCGCTGCTGTTGCTGCAGAACCACATTTGACGGCAGGCCGAGTAAACTTAAGTGGAAAGACCGCCGTGTTTTTTATATTTCAGTCGCTGTTAATGTGTAGCTGCGGCGTTCGAAGTTCGGCGTCGTCGCATTGCCGCAGCTGTCGTGTGTGAGAACGGCCGCTTGCTCCAGCCACGACTGCTCGAGAGCTAAAGACACCGATCGCGCTGTTTAGAATATACAGGAGGCATCGTCTCAAACGAAAAGAATATGATTCCTTTTGTCAGCGTCCGCTAAAGACCCGTGCAAGCACAACACCCCTTTGTTTTTCAAATAAGTTTTCCTTTCTTTTCGTCGTTTAATTTTATCTCTCCCACTGCTTCCTGCGCTGCAGTTTTTTTGTCCGACTTCGCTTACAGCGTCCGTGCACTGCGCTGAAAATCCAAAAAACGTTATTTCAAAACACGACGGTTTGCTTAGAGTCTGTGTTACTGTCTGAAAGAATAACAGCAGTTACCACCTTGAATCAGCAGTGCTGTGACGCGAACAAGCCGCTACTGTTCAACGTTAAGCCGGTTGTTTGCTAGTGAGCCGAGCCGAACACGCCGTTCTTCTGTTATTGTTCAAAAATGGAATAGCCTGACATATTGACAGGAGGAGGGTGTGCGGTGACGGTTTATAGGCGGATTAGAGGGACGGGGAAGCGTAATTTTTGTGGAAAACGCAACAATATTAACCCGCTGTGGAAACGGCATCGAGAAAAAAGCGACTTAGTGCTGTAACTTTCGAGGCAGTTTGTACTTCATGCTATTGTCTACTTAACTTTTTTTGCCTTTCCCAAACATGATTACTTGATGGTCGGTTTGCAATCAAACGTGTGATTCCGAACGGACATAATACTTGTAATGAGGTGTGTCGCTGTAAGTTTAAAATGCAATCTTCAAACACAGGCGATTTTAATCACAGAAAAGTTTGGCCAGGTTTCTTTATATACCATGAGCAGGTCTTCGAACTTTTTAATTTTCGGAAAGTTTAACGCAAGTGTGGAAACGTGCGAGCTTACGTTACGAAGTTAGTCGTTCAAATTTGTCGACAATCAAAGGCCGTGGTATTTTCTTGATACAAACGAAGTCAACAAGCTATCACGCTTTTGCCATTTTTCATAAAAAATCCATTGAAAAGGTTTTTTTAAAAGTGTGAAATCTGATAAATTCTCAGCTGTATTTCAATTCTGCAAAACGTAATATTTCGGTCGCAAAACCATACGCGATAGTTTCGTCATTAGTACCTTGCGTCATCAGTACCTTACGAAAAGAGCCCTTTCTCGGCGCATGATCAGCTACTGTGTTGTTGACAGAGTTCTGTCGCATAATTAATGATGTTGTCTCCAGTTGCGCGAAACTTCCTTGCACTTTGACGGGCGGCCTCAGCGGAACAAAGGTTGATCTGCAGAAAAGGACATCACGTTTGTGTCGTCTGCGGTTATTGAAATTGGACAGTATTTGATCAGGAAGAAGATTCGCTCTCTTGTTTACGAATGTTGATTCCCAGCCAGGGGCGGATCCATCCAGTAAGGTTGGGGGGGGGTGGGCGATTTCAGTGATATCTGGTAGTCAAGTCTCATAACGGCTTCGCTACTGTAAGAGAGATAAGAGAGATGCAGTATACTGAACAACACTGCTGTGGCAAAACATTGGACGACAAAGTGGCCTTATATCGCCAATGCTGTTTTCCGAATTGTACAAAATCATGGTGAATACAGTTGGTTTCGTACGTTTAAGGGGGGCGATCGCCCCAACCGCCATTGTTTTCCCGGAGCCAGTTTCCATTTGCGCAGACGTCGGACTTCACTGCTTCGCACAAACTGCGTGGTCAGCGCACAACCTGGAAACCACTGGGTTTGGTAACTGTCGCTGCCCGACCTGAACCCGGCCGTGAATAGAAAACACATTTTAAGGTTGCCGCGTAATTGACATAAGAGATTAATGAAACTTGTTTGCTTGCCGCAAGATGCTTTTTGAGCGCCGCCGACGCGCTCGAACGGAACGGACTTTCGTTCGTTCCTGTTTTCTTTTTCCATTCAATGTGAAGGTTTGTGGCGTGCTGTTGATTGATGAGCTCGAGGCTGGCGTTGGAATGGTCTGCGGCGTAAAAATAAATTTATCTTCTTTTTACCGTTCCCAATTTCCTCATCAAAACTAAAGATGTCCCTGACTGTCAATGGATTGCGTAGTAGGCAGAGGACTTATAAGATTTACGTACGATACTGCCAAAATTTTAACGTATCGCATGAAAAACCGAATAGTGAACCCGAAAAGACCTATTTTCCAAATTTGAAAACCCGAAAAGGCCTTTTTTCCAAATTTGTCGATAAAAATTAAGCGCTTTACAAAATGATCTCCAACAAACACGGCTGCGAGCACTTGCACGTTCGACCGGCGTCTTGGGCGAATTCATTCACAGCAGTTGGTTCATCCGGGTGGCGAAACGCCTTTGCTCCGCGCTGTACACAGTTGTGAGCACACTGCCAGGCGACCTACGCAGCATTTTGTCCAATGGTACCTTCGTCGCACTATGGAAAAGAAATCGGCCAATGCTTAAAGTTCCTTTTGGCGGTGTCAAGTTGCAGCGAGCAACAATCAGCTACAACAGCTGAAACACTGAGACCTGCGAGGACTCTTAAAGCGATCCAGGCGGTGCACTGTGAAAATTTGATTATTGTGAGGACTGCGTGGTCACTGCCGCCGCAACTGGCGTGTTTCCATTCCGCGCTCGCCCCCCGTTTACCACCCACGCATTTTAGAGCAACCGCCAATGCAGCTGCCGACCAAATTTTTGCTGCAGTTCCTTTCCGCTAGCGTTAGGTTTATCATAAACACCTCCTCGTGCTGGTTGCGCTGTGCGCACAATGCTTCACAGCGCTGTTCACCCATTGCTAAATGCCTTGGGTAACGTACGCGATGAGCCGTTGTATTTGCAAGACGCTGTAAACTGTTTCGTGTATCTATTGCTGAAGTTCCAATGAGGACAAACCGTGGCCTTAAATTATTATCATCACTGGCTTAGTTCAACAAATGTACGTTCCAAAGTCATCTCTAAAGAAGAACAAATAGGGAAAAAACAAAAGACACAAAAAAGACAAAAATGACATACAAAGCAACGAACTGAAGAACGATAATAACACGCAACTGAAAGCGCATAAAAAAGAAAAAAGATACGAACAATTAGAGTTGGTAATGCCCATTTGGAAAGTAGATATTTCCACAAAAACTAACACGTCTGCTTGAGCAGATGGACATATAGGTCTCTTAATGACCGAAGAGTAATATTTTGGTTAGATCACGGGAACGTACGGACTTAGCACTGAGCACGAGATCGCATCTACATGAATCTTTTGTATCCCTGGTAACAGGAGCTGGCGTGAAGTGTAAGTTGAAGGGCATTTAAAAATCAGACGATGTTCGGTCTTTTCAGCACCACATTGGGACGCAGTGGCCATCGATATTGAGTTTACTGTGGCCTAAGCGAAACATGCCCAAGGTTGCAGTTGCGTGAGAATTGCAATCGTGCAAACGGCAAACGTTACTAAGGAACCAGGTAGATGCCGTAGCGTGGCATTGGTGAGAACTCAAAGCAAAAGCGCCGTAAACAGTGAATTTCAAAGCTTGGAACGTTTGTGAAGTAATTTTGTGAGTAGACTTACTTTTGCATGGGGGCAGCGAGGTTGCCATATGAAAACTTCAAAAAAAGCCAAACAGTGCTGGAAAGGGTAAACTGATTATCTAAAGGCCAGAAAAATCCAAACTTTATGTGGTATTGTTATTCCTTTAAAGTCTTAAAAACACCTAAATTACAAAATTATTACTAGGCATTTTCTTCTGATTGAGATTAAGTTTTGCGTGGCCTTGTACTGGAGCGCTTTCCTGATGCGTCTCTGACTTTTTCATGTTTTATGAGATCGCATACTTTGTGTATAATGGTGCCACAGTTTGCTGTATGCAGACTCTGATACATCGGCAGCTTTCTGAACCCATACGAAAGCCGTCTCCCATTCACTCCTGTACTAACGTCCAGAATCATGAGGCTTTCCACTTCCTCGACGTCATTGTCGTATTTCTGTTGCGGACCTGTCTACCAGCCTTGAGCTTAGCTTAGTGCTTACAAGTGTTGCAACACACTGCATAACGCACGCATTTCCAGTGTTTACGCTAAAAATTTATTTCGATTCTCGCAGCCCTCAAATCTTACTAACATCAGAACGTGGTCGTCGATCTATTATAGCATTTATGAGAAACATTTTGCAAGTGTTAGCGAAAAAAAATGGAACAGTAAATATTTTTATGCAGAAAAAACTTTTGCAGCGTGAAAAGGCCAAAATAAGCCAAAACGCCAAATAATTTGTTAAGACCAACCAACTTTACACAAGGACAAATTCTAGTCCAAGCAACTCGAAAAAAGGCCAGATTTCTGAAATGTGGCCTAAAAAAGGCGAACCTGGCAACTCTGAGGAGGGGAACAGTTGTACATCGAGATAAAACGCGTTTAATAGTTGGAAAGACATTTGGAACACTTTGGAACTAGGGCAGAAAAGAAATATAAGAACAAGGTCCAACAACATTGTCACGAAAAGCGACAAAGGTGTGAAACTAACGACAGAGATGAAGTTGCGTGAGACCTTGTAATGATACAAGATATTCTCATGTGATATGATCCTGAGGCTGCTGAGCTTTGCCGCAGCAATTGAAGCGCTTTCGAGACGATTCGTGCCTGCAGTAAAGCAGTCATAAACAATATCTCCATCGTCGTTGACCGGCAAAAACAGATGCACAGCAAAGTACTGAAGCGAATGCCTGGGCTAAAGTTCTCAATTTTCTTTCAATGCATCAGTCACTGACGCTGTTGCGTTGAGCTGCGTAAGCGTGGAGTCAGGGGCCGATGAAAGATAAGTCTTCGACATTTGTCAAAAACGACTTCAGTTAATACTTGTTTAAGAAAACGTATTGGACTATGACGAGGATGGGTTGGCTGAAATAATGCGAACATGGCCTTATGCAGCGTTGAAAGTAACTACCAAAAATCAGACCACAATTCCAACTAACTCACATCTTTGGGCAGGATATTATGCAAGGTATCAGGACTTCTAGATGACATTGACAGTGCATTATATTAGCATGAAAAGAAATAAGGGAATAGAATACAAAAGAAGAAATATAGGATAGACGTGATTATGTAGCAATGTCGTTAACATTCACCGAAAAGAATAATGGACTAAACATGTAACCCTGAGGCACGCCACAGTATAGTAGATTGGAATGAGAGCCTCGCAGACACATGCTGCGTCCTGTCTGTTAAATATGACTGCATGACGTTGAGAAGAAAGCCAGTGGGACCAAACTGGCGCAGTTTAAAAAGAATAGCAGAGTGCTTAATTTCGACGAAAGCCTTACTATATCCAAAAAACGTAACAAATAATGACAGCCACTCTTTTGGCAACAAGAAGTTTGTGACTAACTTCCAGCAAGTTAGAGGTTGTGAAAGTTTGTGACTAACTTCCAGCAAGTTAGAGGTTGATGGATAGAACTACGCCTGTAAATTTTCATATTATTCGGAGATCGTGATTGTGAAGAATCGTTGAAGCTGTTTTCAAAGTTTTGGAAGTGGATAGTTTCTAAGATGAAACTGCGAAGGGGACCGAACGGAGTGGTGGAAGACCCTAGGGCAATTTTTAATAAAGCGGTTAGGAAGTTTGTCAAACCCTTCGGATTTATTAGGGCTGAGAGAGGTTAGGACATGATATACATCCAGCGATACGATGGAGAGAAGAGACATGCGTGAATTGCAAAAAATCGAAAATCCGGGAAAGATTGGGACAAAACTGTATCAGATGCGGTGGAAATTGATGTAAAATACTTCTTAAAGAGATTGATGTTTGATACCATATCATCAAGACGAACACCACGCAAGTCCGTATAACGCTGGGAATTGAACATTTACTTAGACCCTGATTGATTTCCACAACAAATCTGGTCGAGTCTTTGGTGTGGTATCGAGTTAACCGAGATTGAACGGATTGTATTGATATTTCCGTTTCTTTATTGCACTTCGAGCATGGTTACCAAGATGGCGGTAAGCAAGACGGTGATTAGCGTAGTGGAACCTACGCCGTTCGGCAAACAATCTAAGCTTTTTACGAATAATTTTCTTCAAGGTTTCTTTGATCTATGGCTTAGTGTCAGTAGGTGCTACTAGTTACTTGAATGGAATGCAACTGCTTGCTGTTGTAAACATCTGCGTTTGATCTTTCTGCTTCTCCTCATGTCGGCGTAAACTGTGGTGATGTGTGATGCAGTCAACTAGAGTTCTTCGTCATCAAGTTCCAAAACTACAGGTTATTTGTTAAAAGCGATTTTTACGCTTAAAAATTGTGCGTGACGTCAGCGTCAAGCATGGCTGGCGAAGACGAGCTACCAATCCGCACATTACGAAATTGGCTCTCCTGTATTTACCGTTTTTTTCTTACACCCGGTTTCAAATGCACCCACGCACAGGAAATTGCTTAAGCCGCTTTTCTCCTGTGACGAACATCTGCCGCTACAGCAGAAGACCGTAACGATTTCCCTAAACTGTCCACCAATCTACAAGGCCGTGCAAATTTCCCTTCAGTGTGTAAAGAGTTACTATACATGCAAATGAGTAGTAGAGCCTTGTTAATAAGTATTACAGCGCGTAGTCACCTCCGCTTGTGTCTGAACACGACATTTTTGAGAAAAAATGATATATAAAATCGTGCAGATTAATCCAAGTTACAGGTCGCTTTTCCAAAGTGCCATCGTAAATGGCTTTTCGAAGAAAATCAAGGTTGAAAATGGGTGTCCAACCGTGGGAAAATTGGCTGTTGATGCAGTAGGCACAGCGCCTATGACTGCAAGCATTGCTGCATTGCGATCAGAGACGACTCCAGGCCACCAGCGTCAATCGCGCGGTCTCATCATAGCTTTCAACCAAAGTGCATGTTTAAATAAGTGTAAAATATATAATGAACGCGGCGAAATCATATATGTATGTATAAATTTTGCGAGGTAAAATATATAAATATAATCGTTAAAAGTAGTTGAGGCAACAGATCTGGCCAGCAGTATAGCTTCTCTGATGCCACTGAACTTTGAACCAATATACAAAAACTGCAACCACACTCAGTGAAAAAGAGAATTGGAAAAATCGGTGTGGGCAGAAATTTGCCAAGTACCTATTCTACAACGTAAAACGTAATCGAAGACTCGGACTGAACCCGAGTACGTGGCCGTGATGTGCCCAACTGAAAAGCAGGGCTGCAGCACATTTGATGTGCGTGAGGATGTTGCAGCTGATTAACCGAGTTTCTGTGATCGATATGACAATCTTTCCGTTTAACAGTGCACTCATGAGCACGGCGTCGATTGCAGCGGAACGAGGGGGCAGAAGGGCGATGACGAAACTTCCCGTACGTTTGCAGGACCTTTCGTCATCACCGGTTCAAGAAGCGCGTTTGTGGAAACGAACTGCAGCGCCTCAGGTGCGGCCGATTTTTCGAACTTTTTAAGTCTTTTCAGTTGTTAGAAGCCCGCAACGTTTCACAAACGCTGGAATACACAGCTCTGACGAATCGAACGAAAGGTTGTAGTTGGATTTTCCGACGATGAAGCTATTGTTTTAGCCTGCCTGCAGGGCTTTATCATACGTTGCAGATTTTCACACGAATTTAGCAGACTACAGTTTCACTCAGGCAAAATCTGTATGATTTCAATGCGTGAACGTAACGCCTGTACTCAACTAGCGGTGTGCGATTATTTGTTGGTTTGTGATGTTTCGGGCTAAGCTACCAGATATAATCTATCGCTGACTCACTTCCTCAACTGTCTAGAAACGGGCCAACCTCCCGACTGTGCCAATCGATTTTCTGCGGATGTTCTGCTATTGATTGGTGTTGGAAGTTTTTTTATTGGTATCCTCATCGTTGTCTCTCTGTGGGTGATACAAACTAAATGGAGCAAGCAGACCCCTGGCAACCCCTCCTCTTCTAAACCGGACAGCAGGTTGTCATATATGCTGGTCAGGTGAGAACAGTTTCGCTGTGTTTCAAAATTTTTTACTGTTCTATCGCTTTTCCGTTAAACTCCGAGCAACGTTTTTAGCTGTTTGCAAATCCGGAGGCAGCTTATTTTTCGTGTAATAAAGCAAGCTTGTAAGCGTTACGAAAAACGTGTTTTCCAATATTCGGGAGCGTTGTCTGATGCAAAGCGGTTTGTGGTGTTTGAATATCAAACAATGATTCACAACCTTGGCTCTTCAGATCACGTGACATTTGGTCTTTTGATATTTGAAGGCTTCAAATCACTCCCTGTGATTAAGACAAATTCTTCTTTTATTTCTGTGCTTGAGATACACATGCATATCCCTTATTTCCTCATGATATATTTCTAAACATTTTCCCACAGTTGAAGATCAAAGCTAATGTGTTCGTATTCGTGAAAGCAATGTTGTGTCTCGATTGCAGAAGTATTTTTGCGCTTATTTACTTTCTTCTTTCCAGTGGTACGTTGTTTTTAACCACTTTATCCTTTTTCAGCCAGCATAGATCTGCCGACCAAATCAAGTTAGGTAAGTTGTGTTTCCAAGTAAAAAATGCTATGTTTGTGCAATGGACGGATGAAAAACAGTGCAGCTCCATTATTCCGCGATTTTTTCGTTTTTGTACATTGAACACCACCACTAATCCTAAACATTTTACCCCCACAATGACTTCTAATTGTTCTGGTGCCATTGCAAAAATAAATTCATTTAAGTAACCAAAGCAAGTGATGTGTGCTTGCCTCATCCAGTTGTACACGAAAGTTCTTTCCGAGATTGTATGTAGAACCTTTGTAACCTCGGTCAACAGCTACTTCGACAATTTATGTTTGGTGATTAAAGGTGATTGTCGGGCTCCGCGATCTCAGATACGCGAGAGATGAAAGATTTCTGCTTTTCGTTTGAAAAGCCTCGCCGCTCCGCCAAGCGCTGGACCAGCTGTCGATCATACGATGAACCCTGACCGAGTGTTGCTACAAGTTCTTTTGCACAACCTAGTCTCCTGTCGCGCTTCGCTTTGACAGGCTGGTTGCTTTATTCTCCCGGCAACGAAAACGAGCAACCTGCGCTGCTGCGTTATTAACACCGCAGCAGTTCGTTCAACTCCGCGTTATGTTTGACAGGGAATGGCCTCGAGCCCGACAGAGTCCCGACTCCTGGTGACTCTACTTTTTCGAAAGATGCTTCGCACATCCGGGTACGTGATGGCTGAAAAAGCAAGTAATGAGACTTTCGTGCTGAATATCTTCTGGGGGCCAAGTTCCCTCTCAGGTGCGCAGCTGCGCAGTACCGTGCTAGACAGTTTGCGCAGTGAAATACCGTTCTCGCTCGCGCACTTGCAACATTCCAAACATTAGAAAGAGAAATTTACTCAATTAAATGTTTAATTTGTTTGTGTTTTGATAAGATTTTATACTTATTCAAAAATTCACCAAGATCTAGTGCGGCCTGGCAGTGGTTTGAAGAACTGGCTCAAAAGAGGAAGAACCAAGTTTTTAGAACTCTGTTATCTCAGCCTTAAAATATTCATACTCAGTGAAACAAACGTTTGCTCCAGTGTAAAATTTTCTTAGAGGGAAAACACTGCAACCAAAAGCCAAGGCCTGGGAATTTCTGCTTTGGTATTTTCAGTGAGTCGCACGAACAAATATTGGTACTATTGCAATAAGTGTAGCCGCTTTCTCGCCTGAAAAAAGGTTGTATGCCACTGCAATACATTGGTAGTTGAGCAGGAGAACCATGTGGAAGTTCTCGATTGCACAATGAACGTTTCGTTCCGTCAAGTTTAATGAAACAAACGTTGTCAGAATTATGAGCTCAAATCGAAATTGTGAAAATGGAGGAAGGCTGGACCGAGCGGCTGAACTTTGCAGAAAGCAGTGAAGGATTTCCGCGTCTTGACGAAAAAACATCTTCAAATGGTGTTGTTTTCGCATTCCACGTTTCTTGAACCACGACCCGCTAGTAATAAACTTATACCTGTTGTAGTACTGCGCTGTATCACGCGGCCAGCGGTTACAGCAGACTCTGATCCTGGTAGAAAGAAGCGCACTGGCAAAAGTAGGTCGTGCCTGAAGGTCAGGATATGTGACGTTTGCCCGGATCAAACAGATCTCTTTCAAGTTGCGCCGAACTTGGTGGCGCATCAATTTTTTCTGTCCAGGTTTAGGTCCAAACCAGCAGCTGCCAAATTATGAAAGCGATTGCCAAGTGACGTGACGTTAGCCATCCTCTGTCATGACGACTTTTTAAAGAAGAAAATTTAGATTTGGGGCTGTTTGGGCCCAAAACTGCTTGAAGCTCACGCCGGCGAAACCCCACTGCATCTCTTTCAATGCTGCAAAAGCCACGCTTCAAAACTGAATCTTGTATTACCGTTGTGATCAAAGCGGCGAGACACCTGCTCTGAGCGGAGGACAGAGGAACAGGAAATAGTTAAAAGACCGACCACATCCAAACGGCCGCCCCCTCCCACTTGCTGACAGGCAATTTCTGCGGCTTCTTCGATGTTGCGATCAACAACCTCGCGCGAGATGCGACACAAAAGATAGCGTCTCTCTGTTTCGCCATGTCCAGGCCAAGGGGTGACCGCAAACAACGAGCTGCGGGGTTCGTTTTCCCGGCGCGCGCCACAGACCGGCCTTGGAATCGCAGCCCGACTTGTCTCGCGGCGGCCACCGCGATCGAAACGCGGAATGCGACGCACAGGAGGACGGAGCTTGCGAATGTCAAGGCGTGCGGTTCTCGTCGGCGAACCTTTGTTTGTTCGCTGCGTTGGTTGAAATGAAGGAAAAATTGTCTCCGCGCCCTTTTCTTGGCAACAAATTCCCAGATGTTGTTTTGCATGTGAGGAGTCTTGCGCCCGACCGCACTGAGTTCCTGTCAATGAAAACAGGCGCTTGGAACATCGGCGAAGCCAGGGGGCCATACCCCCAAATTTTTAGCATATATAGTCCTTTTGTGCTTTGATAAGCGGTATCCCAAGCAAAGTAGTGTCATTCGCCTAAAATCAAACATTTTGGGCCCCCCAAAATTGTTTAACCCCCCAAAAATTTGTGCTGCCTACGCCACTGGCTTGGAACGCGTAGTGCAGCGCGTGCTGCAAGCTCCCGGAAGTGAAAGGTTCTGTAGCCCTTTTCGGCGTCGGTCTTGTGATCTTGATCGTGAAACCAACCATCAGGTCACAGAGCTCAGTATTTTAAGTTCAGCACAAAACGCAGCTGTTTGTGCTGATTTGCGGACGATATAGTGTGAAAGCCGGTTCCGGTCAGTCTATCGACAGATCTTCATCAGGGACATGAACGTCAAGAGCAACTTCAGGTCGACTTCGACGATTGGCCCAATCTGCTTGGGGGCGCAAGCATAGGCGTAGCCAGGGGGGCCTAAAGGGCCACCCACCCCCAAATGTTCAGAACATATAGACATTTTGTGCTTTAACTTTAAGAGTTGGTATCGGAAACAAAACTGTGTTATTTGCCTAAAATGAAGCATTTTGGCCCCCCAAAATTTTTGGGCTGGCTACGCTACTGGTCGCAAGCTGGGTGAGATGCATCTGCAGGAAACCGAAACCACCCCAATGTGCAGTGGTGGATTAAGGTTGCATGAGGCCCCTGGCTGAAACTTGGAAAGGGGCCCTTTCTAACAACTAGACATTGCACTTTGTGTTACCGACTTGGGGATTGGGGACCTTTAAATGGTGGGGGACTCTGCCTGCAGCCCAGACAGCCCCCACCCTCCTTAATCCCCTACTGCCATTATGCCTGCCTGGTCGTTCGACACCGATTATTATGCAGGTAACGAGGAAAAGAGAAAAGAAAACACCATCTGAAAGCCGTCAATGCCGGAAATAAGTGCGTTCAAAAATTGAAAGAAAACAACAACAGGAATTTTGAATAGAAGCACGAAATATATTTCGAACCCGCAAGCGGAGCTACAAACAGCTTTGTGGATCCTGAGAAAATGCAACCGTTAATTTTACAGGACGAGTTTCGAGTTAGAGTATGATGAAAAATGATTTTTAAGGTGTTTTTTTCCAAAAATCATATCCAAGCGTTGGCATGCGGGTGCCCGGCCACGGTACGTGCGTTTTTTTAAGCGCTTTTTGCTGAAGCAGGTTTCTTTTTACTGAAGCAGGTTTCTGAAATGACGAAATCCGTGACCACCCCGAACAACGTAACGGGAACGACGTCACCTGATGATGCCGGCGACAGCGGACTTTCGAGCGACACGACGTCACGTGCGTCTGTTGCGTCACGAGCGTCTGTTGCGTCAGGAAAAGGGCTATCGCCGGAGGAAAGTCTGATGGACTTGCTAGCAGAGACAGACATTTAGTTGACGCTCGTGCAAGACCTCGAGAAGGAGGCGTCTATTCATTCATGGAAGGCGTTGTTGTTGTTCGGCGCAATGATCTGCCAACCTCATTTTATTTTTATTTCCGGTTTAGCCTCAATTTTCTACTCGCAAGGGTTTCCGAGCATGAAATTTTATCGCTTGCTGTTCGCTTCTCCCTTTCTCATCCAGCTCAACATAGCGATCCGCTGATCCCAGCTTGGTCTGGACCAGGGGTCTCCAAACTATGGCCCGAGGGCCGAATCCGGCCCGCGAAGACATTGTGTCAATAATGAAAAAATTACGAATAGTTTGTTGATTTGGTAAAATGTAGCATATCCCGAAACAACCGCATCACGTAAGATGTCCGGCCCTCGAACTGTTGTGTAATATCTTCTGTGGCCCTCGGACATAAAAGTTTGGAGAACCCTGATCTGGACGAATGTCGGATCATGGGAGGTAGTTGCAGAACGCGCGCGTGTTGCGCTGATTCGCGCTGTGGTCACTTCCTGCGCTGTGTTGGGTTTAGATCTTTTCTGTTGCATCTCGCACAGAACCCGGTCATTTTCAGAAAGACGAAGAATTCCTCCCTGACCTCCGTAGCGACGGTACCTCAACTTTACTCGACTTGTTGTGTTGTGCGTTTTTTGAGTTCGTCGCGCTGCCAGCGTACACTTCGCTCTACAAGTACATCGTTTCCCGTCAACCTCACTTTTGACGTCGTGGCGACGTCCCAGCACCGAATTGACCCCGTGTAACCCCGTTTAACCTCGTGTAAGATGGGTATTTAGTTGCGTTCGACACAGATGGCCTGGTAATTGCAACCACATACGCGCGGCTTATCTCAACCTCACTGCATACAAACCTCCGCCTCGAAACTTCCCGCCTTGGGGGATGTTTCTCGCTGTCCACCTTGCTGTCTGTCACCAGTGCGCGAAGATCGCAGATTTTGTTTTTGTCGTATTGCACGCCAAGTATCGTCAGCAAAGTGAATCGTCGCCTGAAGCTGCCGCCGAACGTTTGTGGCGTCACAACCACCACAGAAACAGGCGTCGAGTGTTTATTTGTTCGAGACCGCATTGACCGAAGTTTTTGTGCCTTGAAACGTACGCACGACAGGATTTGCTGACCTTGGCAATGTATAACTCTGCTAAACATAAGTTTGCTGGCGTTTGTCATTGCAATCGGCCTCTCCGTCGGCTTTCATGCCAGTTCAATGATTGACCTGAAATGAACTTTGACCCCGCATGGCCGTTGCGACGAGTTTTGTTTGAATACTTTAATGTTTAATTAATGCCTCGATGCTTTCCAATCTGTGCTCCCCAATGCAAGGCAACATGCTGCATGCGCCAATAAGTGGCGCACAGGCAACTGCATACGATTGTTCGAGATAGATTTATTAAGTAATTGACTGCTGCTTGCAGCACAAAGCAGTTGCAAGAACGCGGATAATACCAAACTGTGTTTTGAAAGCAATTACTTCTGGACATGGACCTGCCACCAGTGCAGCATTCACTGCGAAAGCAGCCGCGTGGCCCACGGCGCACAGTAAGGGCAAATGGGCGCCCCCAGACCACTTGTGGCACACCAGAGGGCGTAAAAAGCGAGTGCATTGAAACTTTCTTTTCTTTACATCAGTTTGCAAGCTCATTTGCTTATTAATCGAAGCGCATCTTTCGATTTCTATGCTCATCAAAAAGGTTTGCGAGCACCCAAGCGTGACGCATCAACGTGATAAGACGTCATAACCCCTTCCCTCTTCTGCGGGCTCTGATTGGATCGTCATGAATATGCATCGTGGCTTTACCTACGTTTGAAAATGACCTCAGTATAGAAACCTTGCAAAGTCATCTCGATCTCTAAAATTTTGTTTACAATCGTTGAATGTTTGTTTCAAAATTTTTCCTACAATCAAGCACCGAGCTGATACTTCTTACTATACTGCACTCATTGGTGTCGGAAGAATTTTCCCAGGTATGGGGG
>JGI24158J21664_10002801_pt1 | contig 21465 bp, 13 predicted proteins | sample Ectturendosymbi3_FD_21664 | JGI IMG/M metagenome (IMG submission 21664)
AGAAAACGCGCTTCATTTTCAGCAGTGTAATTCAGCAAGCAACATAGGCTACCATGCTCAACATCAAGCCGCACTAGTTTCAAAGGCCTTATTAATGCTGGAAAGCCAGAGGTAGAGGTCTCTCACTATTGAGGAGAAAGCCTGTGTTGAGCAGTGTTTGTTGACACTTTGCAGAGCACTTGCAGAGCTGAAAAGGTGAACAAGGGTAGAAACTAAAAGCAAATTTATGAAACATGCTTAACTGAGTGGAAAATTAGCCTTTAAATTTCTTTATAACTCTGGTTGCTTCAGGCATGCAAGACTACGAAAGTAAATCTCATGTTACCCTTCAAATAAGTTTGTTGGAGAATCAACAAACAGCTCTGTTGCCGAAGAATCGACAGATGTTGCAGGAAAAGCTGATGACATGCAAGAACCAACTGGTGATACCGGCTCCAAGGTAGACATGGCTCCAGTTTGAGTTAATAAAAAATCTGTCTTTTCATTGTCAGCCTTTCAAAATACACATAAACAACTGTTAATGGGGAAGAAAGTTTTAACAAACCAACATAAAGCTACACATACGTTAGTTTGGGAAGATTTTAAGGATGTGCTGTTTTCTGTTTGTCAATTTGCACAAGGAAGCAAAACTTGAAAACAAGAAAGAGTCGGTTAAGTGTAAATGTCAAAAACAGAAACACTAGTCATGCAGCAGATTTTTCTTTAAACAACAGTGTCAGGATTAGATTGAAAAATAGGCTTCTCAAATAAACATACATATATGTTTATCATATCTTCACTGAAGTTAACACGTGCCGAATTCTGACGAAAATGCCAAGGAGCTTGACAACCTGATAGATTCATCTGAGCCTATGGTAAGGATTTCTTTTGTCGAAATCCTGCACTGCAGAAGGGCTGTATTGTTACTGAGAATCTGAAAAAAAACAGATATTTTAGAAATGTAGAAAATTGTGTGTCACAAAAGTTTGAGAGAGCAGTAATCTAACATCTTTAGGCTTTGAGACGTTTTACATTTTTGGTGAGGATGGAAACCAACTCAAAACAATGAAGATTGCGAAAAGGTATAGGCCTAAGTGGAAAAAAGCTGAAGTCAACCTTCCTTACATGACGTTTATTTATGCAGGGAAACATATCTGCTTCAAATGTGGTGACAAACAAAAATCCCATGCCAGGATTTCCAAAATGTTGACAAGTTCAGAGCTATCTCTGTTAAACGGCATCTGATTGGCTCGTTCAGTCATGTGACTCAGTTGCAAAAGCCGTCGACCTGTCATCAGTGTCAGGGTTCTGTCTCAGTATTAAAAGGTACTGTTGCTGCTCTGGTGGAAGGTGTAGCGTTGGTTTACCGCATCTATGTAAAGGAATGTAGCATGCAGTTGTGACTTGGGTTAGCCTATGAGTCCAACAGCACTTGCGGCTAAGTGGTGTGTCTATCTGTCTGAATAAATGTGTTGTACTGGTTCAGTATTTCCTGGTTGAGCCAAAAATTGCCAAGACTGATGCGATAGCTTAAAACATGTAAACCTAAGAAATATTTGATGTGAAATGTTGAATACCTCTTCTACGAAAAAGAAGTTGTTTGTAGCAACAAAATCAAATTTGGACATTTATAGTCATGAGGAAAATGGTATTTTTCGATACAAGTATTGAAGTAGTATGATTGCACTTCGCCATTGTTTTTACTTTTCTATAACACTGGCGTTTTGTGTCTACATAGATCTGTGAGACAGGTGTGATGGACTGCATAGTCAATTACCTGCAAGCAAATGTGCCCAAGTGGTATCTGCTGCTGGTAGCAACATAACATTTAGATTAAAAATAATAAAAATCCACTTCAAATCTGGATCAGACAAACACTGTTTTTGCAATCTTATTGTGTGCTTCTGAAATTAGTGCTATGCCTTTAGGTGCATTACTTACCAATGCACAAGATGAAAGACCTTATTTTGAAGGTAACTTTTTTGCTGCATTTTGATGATTCTGCATGAGTGGTGAATTTGTAATGTCATACATTTGCTTAAAACGTCAAATTAAACTGCCTATATGTAAAAAAGCTGTTATTGTTTCGTAGTTTTGCATTGTTTTTTTGTGGTCATTAATTTTAAACCTTAATGTTTAGCATTTCTGCATTTTGTTTGGAAACTCAAACTATTATTTTTTCGTTTCCATTTTGACTGTTTTTGGGTGAAATAGATAAAAAATTTCTGTATTTTGAAACAACTTTTAACTTTGTGCAGCTTTTTCTCTTCTCAAAGAGGCATTTGGAAGCTCTGCATTTTATTCATCTTCTTACCCATTGGTTGTAATGCCATATGACAGAGCACTTCGTAATGCATTGAGGGCAGTGTGGCCTGGTTCTGTCCAGCTTTTGTGTGCTTTCCATGTTTTGCAGGTATCCTCTTTTGTGTTTTTAAGGTTTCGCTACCAATCTATCCCGTAAATATGTCTATGAAGTACAATTGTTATTTATATCAGTGGTTCACAGATTTTCGGATGGTAGGCCAAAAACTTGGGGCCCATTGATAGCACTTTTGCAAGCTAATGTAGTCTACAGCAGTCTATGCACCAAGCACATGTAAGGTTAATTACCAGGGAGTATTATGCGATTCGATATGAAAGACAGTGGGCCTAAGCTCAAGTTAGGCAACTGTTTCCAGTATATGTTGTCTGCCAACATCACTAACAGCAAATTCTGACATACATTGCCAAACAGCATTGTCTTGTGCCACACCACTTCAAAGTTCAAACAAGGCCAACTTGACAGAGTTTGGCATTAAGAATGTCACCCTGGCAACCAGTGATGGGATTTGACCGCAATCTCTTTAATCCCGAGCACTGGTTGTTGGCTTACATGAAGGGTTGTCAGTTTTAACAGCATGGTTTGCCTCTGCATACTGTGATAATGAGAGAACCTGTTGTTAGTGAGTTCTAGACTAAGAGAACCTGTTCTTAAAATTTTTAGATCTCACCACTACTGGCAACCCTGATGAGGGAGCTGCTGTTCGGTAACTTCCAAAGGAAAAAGCAGCTAATGACATAATAGTTAACTGTGTGTTTACATTTACTTGTCTGTGCTGTTTAGTAAAGTGTAACATTACAAACGAATAGCCCTTGGGCCAGAGTAAATCATTGTTATTTCACAAAATGCAAGCAAACTCGAAAACCACGGCTTTAGTTTAATCAAGAGTTCGTCACAAGCACATTCTCACTTGTTGCTTTGCTTGGTACAGGCTACGTGGAGGCGGCTTTGTGCTGACAACAATGGTGTTCACCAAGATCATTGTCAGATGCTAATGAAAGGATTTAAACAAGTATTGCACAGCGTAACTGAAGAAGAAGTGGATGCAAGTTTTGAAACCTTAGCAACCATATTGCAGGGAATTCAAATCTCATAAATTTATAGGGTGATGTTTCTTGCTATGTCGTTCAAAGCTGAAGCTATATAGGCTACTGTTAACAATTTTGTATTTGATAGCTATGTTGATAAAATGATGGAAAGATGTAAAGAGTGATGCCTGATGGATCGTTAAGTCTTTGCTGACAAGAGGCCATAATACCAATAATTGCTGTGAGGCTACAATGAAAATAATTAAAAAAATTGTCTTCAACAGGTTTGTTCCATGTGGTATTGTCATAACATATCATTTTTTGACATTGAATGCTTGTGATTATACTGTGTGAAAAGTTAATTGTCTGATTTTGTTGATATTTTTTACAAAATGTTCTACAGAACTTTTGAACTTTTATGTTTCATTAACAATTTCTGGTTGTGACCAGGAGAAAAAACATAAGATAGTTATTGTCAACCTGAAAAAAATCTAGTAACTTCTTCAGGTGCAAAGCATGTAATCCATGCATGGTACTGCAGTTCATCACGGAAGTGCTGTCACCGTACTTTGAAAACAGAACTGAATACTGTTCTGGGGAAGGGAAAAAGCAGTGCTTCAAAAATTCCAAAAATCCCAGCCAATAGCATTGTGGAAGTTGAACCTACAACTTTTAAGGTTCCAAGCAAGAACTTATGATGTTGGTATTTCTACTGGAATTTTTTCGTGCAGAAACAGGTCCTGTGGTAAATTGTGCCAGCACCAAGAGAGTGTCATCTTGCACTGCCATCTCCCTGCTTGTCATGTGTTTCAAGGGAGTACTGATGAAAAATACCATTTGACTTGTATTGCAATTGGTTAAAAAATGCATCAAACTACAGTCATTTTGAGAAAATGGCATTGAAAACAATTGATGAACCTGCAACACATGAATTTTATGTAAACAACACATCTGCTGATGTTGCTAACACAAGCATAAGTAATGAATTTTATGAGTTGGAACTCCAAGAGCATGAAAAAGAAGTAGAGGATGATGCAAACAAGGAAATGATGGAAGTTTGCGAATTACTTAAAGAAAAAGGTACAGAAATGAAAAATAGTGAGGAGGTACTGAAAGCTTTTAGAACATTTAAACATATATTGTAAAATTTAAAAACAAACATTGCAAAATTTAAAAACAACTAGACAATTGTGCTCACTTCTCATAAACTGCCAGCCCACATTTGTTAAAAAACATGGTGGTAGAAAAATAAAAGTTCAGCCATCTTCTATTTTGCGTCATCAAGTAGGGGCATCAAGAGGTGCTTCTTCCTCTGGAAAAGAAAAACAGCATGTGTCACTCACCCTCCTGCAAAATGACCCAGAAACCTTGCTGCAAATACTGCAGCAAACCAGGCAAATGACAAATCCTATTAGTTGCATTTTCAGCAACTTCGGTCTATCGGCTCCCGTATCAATTTCGTGCTGCAACCTGATGCCATGTACCGATTTTTTTGTGAAGAATTGCGGGCATTTTTGCAATGTGCTGCAACCTGATGCCATGTGCTGATTTTTTGTAAAATGTCGATTTCTTGTGGATACTTACATGTGGGTGTTTTTACACTGCAAAATATATGTTTTCTTTATGCTACAAGTGTGATTTGGCTTCATTTTTCGAAAATAATTCCTAATAGACAATTTTGGTAATGAAATACAAATTTTTTAATGCAAAAATTGTTCAAAAACACTTCACAACAGAGATGGCAGTAAATAAAATGGCTTGCTGGTTCTCTCCAAAACGGACTTTTAGTCCACTTTATCGAGTTTGCTATGCGGAATATACAGTATGAGGTCTGCGCATCGTGTTCACCAAGTTAGACTTTACAAGATCCAACTTCCTCACAAAATCAGCAATAAATTTCGTTTAGTCTTTATTCGCATCACCTGGTTTACTCTCTGGTAGTGTAGCCTACAGTTTGTATATAGCTGAATGTAAACAGCACAACAAACTTAGCTGTAAGTAGATTACAAGTGGTGTGGGAAATGGAGTCAGAGCAGTTTTAAATATCAAGGATTGTTTTAAATATCTATGAAGTAAATGCAACAACTTCAACAGAAAGCTTGCCGGATACGTGATTCATTTCNGACTACACTAAATTTTACTACTTTCTTGCAACTACTATGCTGACCTTCTTCACANGTTTCTANNACTATGGCAACTTTACTGACACCTCTAGTAAACAAATGAAAGGCCAACGACCTTTGTCACATGACTTAACGGGTCAATCAGATAATGTTTAACAGTGACAGCTTGTCTACATTTTGGAAATATAGTGGCCTTCTTCACAGGTTTCTAGCACTATGGCAACTTTACTGATNCCTCTAATAAACAGTTAAACACATGAAAGGTGAACGACCTTTGTCATGTGACTNACGGGTCAATCAGATGATGTTTAACAGGGATAGCTCTGAGCTTGTCTACATTTTGGAAATTCGCTGCCAGGACTTGACACAGTCTTACGCAATGAGGGCAAAACACATGATCGAATGGAACTAAACTGTGTCAAAATACCTGGATGCAAAAGCAGTTTTCCCAACGGATGTTTTCTTGATTCTGGTCGAAAGAAGGAANAAAAATCCTCGGATGCAGTCAAATCNTTTGACTGCATTTCCAAAATTTGTTTACATTACCATTAACTTGAGAAACGTTTCTGTTAGNAACTGTCCTCTGAATCGTTTAAACTTTTGATTGTTGTTTATTCGCTCATTTTCTCATGGTAAGAGTACTGATTGTAAAAAATANCTTTACTCAAATAAGCGTGGNATTTTCTTTTAGTTTTGNGTACTAGNTANGCTGTTTTTCATTTTCAACTTGAGGTGCACCATGACAATAGATGATATTAATGCATAAAAACGAACAGAAGCTGGAGCCATGTTATGAAAAAAGAGAACTCTGGAGCCGGAGCTATACTCATAACAAACAAGAAGAGCTAGAGTCTAGGCCATGTTCATGAAAAAGAAAAGCCCCAGCACGGAGCTGGATCAGTATCAGTTTTATGATGGCTCCACAGCCCTGGTTTGACAACACCAAATGTGAAAAGCCTCAAGGGCTCTGATATGACGACGGTGTCCATCCATCACAGGCATAGAGCAGTGTCGAGACGCAGATGACATTGTAAACGGCCATCTTGGTACGTGTAGGAAGGTTATGCTTCATAAAAATGTGTTTAGACAACTTCCCAAAGGAAGCGGACACTAGATTAACAGTGAAATCACGTGTGGAGATAATGATGCATCCCATGTACGTGAACTGTTCAGTGAGGCCAAGTTGATTCCCATTGATGAAAAAGGCTGGGGGCAGTGACAAATCTGATGGGAGGTAAAGGACTTATGTGCTTTTGGAATTAACAACCAGTCCTGGATGAGAGCAGGGGAAATGTGGGACCAATGGAACAATTTTGACATTTTTGCTAGTTTCAGAAAACTGGCTGATACATCCCAAGTCAGGTGTGATTTTCTTGTAGTTTGGGATATTCTGCATAACATAAAAAAATTTAATCACCAGACATGTTGCATCAGTTTTATTTGCATTTGAAAATTTTCACTAAAACGTCCCATTCGTGGGCAGGCGCGTAGCCAGAAATCTTTATAGGGGAACGGCAAACAACAACCAAGTCTCAACATTTACATATTTAATGCCCTCATTTTTAAAGCATCATCCATACAACGTGCATTGTCTGGTGCTTTTTCCTGAACAATTTTGTTTAGATTTAAGCCGCCAAGTAACAAGTCCATTTTCATTAAAATGACAGTATTCAAAATTTCCAGGCTACTACCTTGGATGAAATCCACCGTTTTTTCGTCAAATTTTCCTGTCAAAAAGTTTGTGGAAATCTTGATGCTATATAAGTGCAAGATCTGCAGTATGCTTTTTGCAACCAACATTGCAATTAAGCAAGAAGTCATTGTGGCCGGTTATTATTGTGCCTTTTATATTTACAAGCTTCTAATGTACACCAACACACTTTCAATCCAAGTTGATTAGCAGCTTGACTCTTAGACACCAACTTCCGAAGTATGCCCACAAAACTTGCATGGATATATACAATTTGGATCTTGTCCAATTTTTGAGCGACTGATTGATGTATGAAGCTGACAACATAAATGCTAAAATCTCTCAATGGGTTTGAAAAATGTTTGAATCTTATGCCATTAAACGCTATGAAATGCGAATGGGCTACTTGCATGAAGCTCGCTTCCCAAAAAAGACAGGGTTTTAGCAAGCAATTGAAAGTTAAAAATATAATTTACAAGCATGATAAAAGACAATATTGTAAATTGGGGGAAGATACACATCTCTAAATAAACTTGCATATGATTGATCCACTCAGACTACACAAAGTGTTAAAATGGTTGTGTGTTTGTCAAAACAAAGCAAACAATCAATTATCACCATGGCTCTGCAGTTTGCCCTCAATGTAAAATTCCAAACAGTTGCAGGAGGATAGCTTTGTTTTTGGCTTTCTCTATGACGGGGGTTACCAACCTTTCTCTGTCCCTCTACCCCTTTAGCATTTGGACAGATGAGCACGAACGCCTAAAATTTCTCATGACAGAAAGACTGAGTAGAAATGAAAAAAATCCACTGCATTTTCAATAAAATTTTAGAATTTGGAACTATTAAGGTAGACTCCATTTTTATGTCTCAAAGTTAATTTGTTGTGGCTGCACAGTAGATGTATTCCATCAGATAAGCAAATGTACCCCTGGTTGGGAACCTCTGCTCTATGACATTCAGCAAACCAACCCAACGTGTATTTCATCACTGAAAAACATTGCAATGAACATTGAAACATGATTACGACAAGCAGATTGACACAGAGGGACTCACTGATGAAATGCAGGCTCTTGGAAGAGAGTTTCAGGAAACATTGCATTTTCTTCACAGAGAGTCTGATAAGAAGATTCCCAAACATGTTGGTAGGCTTACGAATTCTGCTAATCCTTGTGTCTGTGCCCAGGCATCTGCGGTTAGTATGGAAAAGAGCTTTTCTTAGCTCAAGCTGATAAAGTGATACCTGAGGTCAAACATGTTGCAAGGGAGACTGGTGGGTATAGCCACTCTTTCTATTGAGTAAGAGATGGCTTCCTCTCTATACATGAAGGACTTTGTCTGTCAGTTTATGAAGCAAATGGTCTTCAGCGAAGTTTTGAGGCTATGCTAGATTTGTGGTTTACATGAATGCTGAAACAGCTGTTACTTCTGTAGATAATATTTTGATGAATTTGGTGTTCAGATAAACAAAAATCGTCTTTATCTCTGCCACATGTACAATGGAAAAAGGTCTTTTTGAGGGGAAGAGTGCTGGAATGGACCTTAACTAGGACACACTGGCAAAAGATATGCAGAGAGAATGTATTTGCTTACAAATGTCATGCCACAGTTGGCTGCACAGCTTGAACAGAATGACGACATCATAAGCAAACACTTCTTTTAACACCTTATTGGCCGGTCTACGAATACATTGTACCTGGAAATTGGCCTAAAACCAGCTGTTTTCGGTTGCCTTACCAACGTCATAGCTCCTCTGCTGATTGCGCTAGACAGCTGTTCAAACCCTCAAAAGATTCNGCAAGTCTTCTACTAGTCTGCACTTGAAAAAAAATTTGGTTGGGAGGTGCAGATTCTTTGTGAGTGACCTNACAGTTGCTATGAGTGATAAAACTTTAATTGTTTTCAACTTGAGTTGTCATAAGAAGTCACTGCCTTCTTTAATAATAAGTGAAACTGATCAGAATACCACTTAAAATGTGTCATACAAATCACCATAACCTTCAAAACTGCATATGATTTTTTGCTTGATTTTTTTGATTTTATTACTAATTTAAATGAAATGATGAACAAAGCAATCAATCCTTACTAGAAATAGCTGAACTTTCATCCAAACTTTTTTGCACTTATGCAATATCCCTTAACGCAAATAAGTTCATAACACCATTGCCGGTGTGCGAAATGAAATATTTATTGAAATGCCAATAGTGAAACTGCCAGTTTAGTAGTTGCATTGACACTCATAGCATACATGCATAAAACATTAAAAACCTATAACAAGATATATTTCATGAACCAAAAATATGTTCTACAACTATGTTTACAGTCAACAGCCTTCATATTTGATGGAATTTGAATACAACTGCCAATTTATGACAGTCTGCACTTTCAAACAAAAACGGCTTTGCGATCCTTCGAAGGTTAAGCCGACTTCACATAGCGAGCTTACTTTGAAAACACAACGAAAAAACTCAACTGCTAAAACATTACAACAAATTAAACCCACACATAAAGTTACAGATATTAATACAGTAGCCTATTCCTTCAGCTACCATATGTTTGCACAACCCAAGTGATGTATCCTTTAAAGCAGTGGTTCTCAACCACCGGTCTGCGGACCGGTACCGGTCCGCGTAGATTTTTTGCCAGTCCGCAAAATAGCCTCGATTTGTTTATATGACTTTCCTTCAAGTAGGCCTAACCTAACTTAAAATTGTTAGCATTCATGTTGAATTCGGTAAAATCCTGGACAATGGCATGTGGTTTGCGAATGAATAGATGGAATATTATGATGTAAAATAAAACCATGTTCATTCATTTTCATACCTACCTTTTCTCTCACGAGGATTGTGTGGGCAGCAGCCCTATGAGGACTCGAAATACCTCATGGTTTTCAGCAATCTCCAATGCTTTTGCTGGCTCTAGTCTACACCAAGATGGGACCAAGCAAGGTCGGGGATGTAATCCGTCACATGGTCCTTGGCCTGACTCTGAGCCGCCTTCCCTGGGGTGTAGCCAGCAGGACTTGTCTCACCAATCTTTCCTGGGGCATTCTGATCACCGAATCATCGTGGTGGAGTTCTCTCCTTCAGACAAAAGTGGATCAACATTCAGGGCTTTTCCAATTTCACCACTGCACACTTTGCCGCGAAGTGTCACGCCGTGAAAGCTTCACAAAAATCATATCTTAGTCGCTTGTACTTGAGATCGCTCTCTTTCAGTCATTACCAAGATTCATGAACATTCAGTAGGTGAGGATCAGATGGGAACAAAGTCCTCAAAAACTTGAGTGTATACCACTATACCACTTTCTAACGATACAGTTCAGCAAAGGATTGAAGAAATGGCAACTGATGTCGAGGAGCATGTTACAGAAGTGTTAAAAAGTCAAGGTATTTTGCAATTAACTCAACAACGAGTCAACTGACATGAGTAATTGTGCCATTCTTCTTTGTTTCACGCATTATATGGGTAAAGAAGATTTCAAGGAAGAAGTTTTGTGTTGCATTAACTTACCTGGACATACCACTGGGTCAGAGGTATTTAGACTTCTTAACATGTTGCGTGTATATGGGAGAAAATGTGCGTTGTGGCACATATGTAGCCCCGTGCATAAGAGCGTGACCTCACGTGATAAAGTGCACTTTGAAAGGATACCAGCAAAGTCTTGACCTTTTACCAGCAGCATTCATCAACAACCGCACTGAACACGCAGGCGATTTGTGACTGGTCTTAGCTACCGGTAAAGCTTTTTTCTTGGTCAATCGAGTTCGCACAACTCAGAGAATAAAGAGATAAGCGGAGGAGCTGTTTACCACAATACAGAATGTTCACCACAATCACACGGTCTGATAAATTCGTTTCACGTTGAAATCCAACATAGTTAGTTGGCAGCTAGTTTTGTGGTGCTAAACTTTTATGTTTGTTTGGATATTTCAGGTGAAATAGAGATTTCTAGGTTCAAAAATGAAAAGCATGTGTTGAAAATGGCGATATTCCAGCAACAGCCTAAAAAGGGCCTCATTGAAAGTGCAAATTGTGAAGGAAGTGTGCCAAACGCAAAGACACTGTACAGCACAATATGTGAGGTTTCACTGTGCATGATACCAAGTTTGAACAAATATCACACCTTGAAATATGTGTGGGCGACATTCCCTTTTGTCGTACCACAGTTCCTTGCTTTTTGCATACCACAAATCATTGTTTTTATTTGCGCATTACAATTCATTACATTCTGCGTCCATACTCTAAGCAAACAAAGTAATAGATATTGAGGTTTACTGTGAAGACTGTCATACTGAATAGCCTACAGTACCAGATTTTCAACAAATTCATTTGCAAATGGTTTATCAATGCTTTTTCGAACAGGTTGTACCAACAAGGTACCTGTGGTTGCTGTGCTGTCACTGTAACACATCGTACATGATGTCGCAGAAATAAATTACATCAAAGCATGTGGTATAAATAAAGCTTTCTCGTGTCTCAAGACTTTTTGTAACTCCTCTGTTTTATAAGTTATAGTCAAAAGATAAATCGAAAACCACAAAGCAGTTTCAAGCAAGACAACTCGCGCTACGTTACGAACTGCGGCCAGATACGACACTGTGTTACGACACCCATTCACACGGTAAGGTACGAGAAGTGTCACACCGAAAGTGTTAACAAATACTTTGATGAGAGAGAGACTGGGGAAAGTGTGTCGGAGTATGCATGCGTGGTGTAGTTGCAAAAGTGAAAGACATAGCACACAAAGAAATGTTGTTTGATCATTTCATAACCCATCGGGCATTTAGCTGCAAAGAAACTGCCTAGTGATTTGAAAACATGCTAAATAACGTGGGGAAAATTGTTAATGAAACTCAAAGTAGACCCTTGAACTCCAGACTATTCAAAACACACGTGAAAGTACAGATTTGTAGCATGAACATCTTCTCCCTACAGAAAAGGACGAAACATTTCGTGTCTTGTTCCACTCAAGAAACAAAACAGTTTTTAAGAGAGTGATATGTTTTTTGGAGTGATATGTTGACGAGTAACCTTGCGAATTTGGCAAATGTTTTTTTGCCAGTTGAACAATCCTGACATATCTCTGCAGGGGTTTTGCACAAATATTTTTGCACTGAATAACAACACAGGCCATTACAAAAAGAAACTGGGAGTTTGGAATAGCTTTGTACAAAAGGGAGATACAGAAATGTGTCAGACTTAAAACAATTTTTTGACAAGTGCTAATGTTAATGCTAAACAGTTATGGACATTATCAGTCAACACTTAAAGGAGATAGCTAACAATTTTGACTATTATTTTTCCGAACATGTGGATCCTTGAAATGGAAGCCTTTGAATTAACAACACTTTCATTGAAAATGTAAATACATGCGAAACAACAGCTTTGGTCACCAAAATGATTGTGATAATCTGTTGCATTCATTGCGATTGTATGTTACCAGTCCATAAAATGTTATGTGCTATTTACTGCTCCGCTGGTGTAAAAAGGTTGAGCTTTAGAGCAGTGGTTTTAAACCTGGTGTGCAACCCCCAGAGGGGTCGTTAGCCATTTTCAAAAGGGTTGTGAGTAGATATTTCATGTTGCCAACACAGCTGTAGGCTACATTTCAATTATTCGAGTTTTAGATGGGGGTTGTTGGGTTATAGTAGATTGCTATAATGGGTCGCAGTACAAATAAAGTTGAAACCACTGCCTTAGCAATTGCTTAGAAAGAAACAAGGAGAAAATACCCTTTGACTTGATGTCTTACTGGATTCCTTTAAAATCCACGTCATGAGCAGCAATGATGAACTTTGAGGTAGAGGTGATCACAGAGCTGGAGTGCCGGCTTAGACTCTGGCTGTAGTCTGCTATTTTTGCCAGAGCAGAATCCAGAGTTGGAATTTTAAATAAAAACCAGACCCAGAGTCAGTTTTGATAAGGGCAAGATAATAGCTTTCAATGAATTTAATTTTTTTCCAACAGGCTAATTGCTAGATTAACATCCTGGTTGCATTCTCTTGCTTTAATCGGCACAGTGAAAATTCAGCGCAGGGTGCAGGCTGGTCAGGACGAAAGAGGGTGGCAGACTGAGGGCTTTGTTCAGGCTGGCACAGACCCAATGCTCAACTGCTGCATGACATGAATATTTTTTTATGTTGTGGATAAGTCAGTTACTGGAAGTTTTACCTCTGCTCTCTGTCTTGTTTTAAGCGGTATTCACAATTTGTTATTTTAGTTAAATGCACAAGACAACACTAAATATAGCCTACTTGTACAATGCAACACCAATTCAGTTTCATCCAAGCCAGCAAAAATTCAGTTTACTTCAGGCTATTCCTAAATATCTAAACATGCCAGTATTATCTTGCAAGTTCACAATATACTAAGGCAGATAGTTTAGTTACAAGTATGAATATGGTGGTATCAAATGTTTTCGATGTANTTGATGTGGCTTTATCTGTGGAGGCTGGCAAGTGAAAAGATAACAGTACTGTAGCACTAGTTGTTCTTGTTTCGTTGTATTTGTGGTCAAAGCACAAAACGAGTTAAAAATTGAAAAAGTTGAACTAGATTTACTTTGGGTTAGAACTGAAGGAGTTCAATAAGATTTTGTTCTGGGCCATTTCACGTCAACTGATTCAGGCCATGCAACCCACCCTCTCAGATTTTTATGAAATTTGGTATGCTTGTAGAACTTCTCTTTTCCTGATTCCAAATATACCAATTTTTTCAAAATCGGCCAAGTAAAAACGAAATTTTGAGTGTTTAAAGACGGCCACTTTTTGTGTTCACTGATGAGGAAAATTCATGAAAAGTTTGGTGGTCTGACTTTATAGATCTATAACTTGACTAATACTAACTTTTGGACCTTGTGGTTTGGATATATTGTAGCATCAGGCGTATTTCACCCAATTTAGGAAGTACAAGTTCATTGGACATGGGTTTCTATGTGTAACCCATGGGTAAACTACAGGACCCCCTGTGTTCTCATGCGTAACACTATTTTTGATTGCTTATAACTTTTGTTTTACCAAACCAATCCACATGTGCCATACATCATTTGAAAGGTCTTGATAAGTTCTATTCAGATCACAAAAAATTAGTGGCTTGTTGAGTATTTCATATAAAAATTTGAGAGCACAGTTTTACCTGAAAATAAGCCTATTTTGTTAATAAAACAATTAACAAAGACTAAGAAAGCAACAAGTTTGTCACTTCCTTTGTTGCTTGTGGTTTTCAGTCACAGTAGTCTGTTCACATGTCCACTTTCATTGTGGCAAAATTGTGGCTTTTCTGTGATTTTGGCTTTTTTCTTGCTGAGTAACGCTGCAGATTCACATTATGGCAAAATCTAAGTGTACCATAGCAAAAACAGGCAAAATATAAGTAACAAAATTTTAGCAGAACAGCAAGTTACCAGGAAGTAGCTACCACAACACTTATTAAGCTGGTCAAACTGCATAAACGTTAAGTAGAAACAAACATTTTCTATATAAAAAAACAAATTATTCACACAGCAACATTCACCATGAAGAAAGCAGAACATAACAAGTATACAAAACATAGACACATCATAACCAATTTGGATTTATGCATAGATGAAAGGCTGACAACACAAATAACAATAATGATCAACTTACATCTGCATACCGTGCATGGTAGAACTCCCATAACACCAAACAAACAGTGGAGGTAGAAAGACTTACTAACTGCTGCAATGCATGACATTTGTCTCAGAAAATACTGAAACCACCATAGCACTCAGTTTAGCAGGTAAACTTAGGACACAGTAGATGAAAAAGTACATACTTTTCATAACTATGGCACACATCTATGATAATACCAAGTCAATTCTCAAAACTTGCACATAACAATAGACATATTTTGACAATCATTTTTTAAACAATATGCCCAAAACAAGCACTTACTGACTTAGGACATAGCCTATTATCAGAATAGTTTTTTCAAAGCTGTAGTTCAAAGCCCAGTATTGTAGGCCTACTTTGTTGATTATGCACCAGCACATTAATGCTGGTTCGACCAAATGTGTTGTGAGCTACAAAAGCTGTCAAGTGGGAAGCAGTCTTATGTTATCCAGTACCTGTACTATGCAAGTGCTTCACATCATCATATCTGCATTTTGCTGAGCTCTAGACTACAGATGGCACAGGCCGCTGATGGCCTGTTTTTTTGGCAGGCTGCTGAAGTTGAACAAGCAGGCCGTTGACAATATTTCTAGCAGTTGGATCTAACCGAGCCGCCTGCTAATGATGAAAAAACCTTCAAATTTTTTTGAATTAGACGAACCACTCGGTGACAATAAAAGTAAGTTAAACCACTTTGGCATTGCTTTGCCGATGCTGCAGTTTCAGGCAAATTTCCTTTTTCATGTGTGAGCAGTGAGCACTCCGTCAGGCACAACTGGCAGGTACACTTTAAGAAACTTTTTGTGTGTGGTGACAACTTCTTGCATGAGCATGGCTGTCAGTGATTTTGATGCTGAGTGGCTTCTTGGAGGGAACATGCTATGCAACATTTTGATGTCGTGCTATAAGTGTTTTTTTTATATATGTACACCAAATCACAATAATTTTACAAGTAATGTTGAGGGTTTAACGTTTAGAGTTCAGGATTTTAGGTTCAGGGTTTTAAGGTGAAGGTTTTAGGTTTAGCCTTGTAGGTTGAGAGCAGAACCATTGCCAGAAAGTCTTCAATATGGGTGAGTTACATTTGTGGGGGGTCTTGATATCCTAAAATTGACAAAAACTCCATTGATTTATTCAGTAGTGTTTCATATTTCAGTTTCAAGGTGCTTGGACCTTTGTTTAAAGGGGCTACACCCAAGAAAGCTACCCTGCAGCGATGGGACTGGTTGAGGATTTTATTTTTAGGTTGAGGATTGTATTTGTATGTTTAGGATTTGAGGTTTTAAATTAAGATTTTAGGTTTAAGGTTTCAATTTACGTATCGGGTTTTAGATTTGGGGTCTTGGGTTTAGGGTTTTAGGCTTGCACACTAATCCAAGCATGTAACTTTGTATATTGTGCTTTTCACATGACCACTTCAACCAATCATGTTCCACAAAAGGCAAAATAGCCCAAGCAGAGAAGGCAAAATAGACAAGTCTACCAATTGTTTAGCAGGCTATGGGCAGGCTGGCTTGAAAAAGAATAAATGTCCTCGGTCCATGCGTAGTTAATGGGATGGATGTTGCAGGCTATGGGTGGTCCAGGCCTGGAAAACCGTTTACCTTGGACGGTGCCATCTCTCTACAGTAGGCTACTCAAGACAGATTGACTATCCTTAGAAGAAAATTGAAACCACCATCACAACTTACTTGTTGAACTGCTTCCACATAACCAGGTCAACTTGTCATACAACTTTTCATTGAAAATCCTTGAAAAAAAACGTTCTTTGCAGTTTGGCGTTAACCTACAAGCTTCACAACTCTTACTCTAACTCTGGTGTTGGCCTACGTACACCTGCATCGAGTACAATTTTCTTCTGTTCATAAGAAAATGAACCAAAAGTTTTTATTTCAGCCTAATTATAATTGCTTCGTCATCCCAACAGCTACTGTACCCATAAAAGCTCTAATTTCGCTCTGGTACTTAAAATACTTGCAAGTTGAAACCCAAACTTTACAAATAATAACAGCTATTCTGAAGTCTGCAAATACATCACAAAGCTACAGCAGGTCATGTGACTCGACTCAAGTGTCCACCAGAGGGAGACGGAGTCACTTTATCAGACTCCGACTCCGCAGCTTTACCAAAATTTTTGAATCCGGTTCCGGGTCCGGAAATGTTTAAATTCGATAATCCGACTCCTGTTCAGACTCCGGTTGCAATCATCGATTCAACCGTAATTTACCCATGTTTTCACTTAAGAAATGACCACACAGACTCCTGCTACTGCCAAAATTGAAAAGTGACTGGTTCATGTCTGTTTTTTCACAATTTTTTGACTCCGGTTCCGGGTCTTAAAGAAAAAAGCAGAATTCTGCCGGAGTCTCCTCCGGCACTACGGATCCGGTACCACTGTTGCAGCCTCTCTGGTGGCGTTGCGTTGAATGTGTGATTCACTATGAACGGGATGTGCGCGAAGAACAACAACACATATACGTGGCGCGAAAAAGCAATAATAAGAGAGATTGCGACGCATGATCTCTGTTGTTGCTTGCTGCCACAGTGTTGAGCTTTGCGCACTTGCTACTCAAGTTTCGCATCCGGTTCCACCTATCCAACACAACATTCAATCGTCAAGGAGTGGGTAAAACAACATTGTTACGTCAGAAACTGCAATAAAACCATGATAATTACAGAATTGCAACAAAACTTGCAAAACCATATCAATATCTGTTGTTGTAGTATTAATAAACCATTGATAAAGAAAAAAAAGCTGTGTTGCAAGAAAATTTTGACCCAACAATAAATTTTCACCTAGTGATAAATTTTGACTATTTTTGACCTAATAACTGGTATTCCATCATGGTATGAGCATGGAATGTGGTATGTGGACCAGTGGTGTACACGATCCGGATTTTGCGGTTCAATCCGGCCGGATATTGAGATTTTTTGGAATTGGATCGGATATCGTTTCCCTTTCAACCGGATCCGGATCCGGTTATCCAAATGAAATAAGATGTGGCCATGCAAAAAATCTTGATGTGGAATAATAATTGCAAAAATTGTGATATTTCGAAATCATATTACAGTGGAAGACGTCTAATTCGTCATCGTTTAATTCGTGAATTCGCTTAATTCGTCACTTATTTGTCAGTCCCGGCAGAATCCCTATCTTTTGTGTACATTTCTGTTCGTCTAATTCGACAATTTGCTTAATTCGCCACCTCTTTCTATCCCGGAGAAGCGTTTTGTTCGTCTAATTCGCCATTTGCAGTTTCGCATTATTTGTCTAAGCAGCTAGTACATGTGGGAATTCAAACAAACAAAGGATCTTTATCTGAGAATTGTTGCACCTTGCAATTTGTATATCGAATTTATACACGAGGTGCGAGGCGCGACCCGACTCCCCATTGAAAGAATGCGGAAAAGTTTATTAAAGACTTTAAAGGTGCTTGATTGAATGGAGGAGTCCAGATAGACCAGAGGAATTAATTGTTGTATTTAACCACAACATGATAAACTTGTATTTTACTGCAAATAAGGGCACTATGTATGCATACGAGTTAGCCTACTATGATAAAGTATACGAGCTTTTATGATAGAGTTTTCACCTGTATGCGTCATTCGTCACTTCGCCTAATTCGTCACTTTTTTGTAATCCCTTGAGGTGACGAATTAGGCAAATTCTACTGTACTAAAAATCTACTTGTCTAATTTGTCTCGATAGACTGCAATGTTCCCCGACGTTCGGGATCCTAACTTTCAAACTGAGGACATCTCAAGCAAATCATAAATGTAGTTGGGCATTGTTTGAAGATGAGCATGATTAATTCTGTAGTTTTATTTTGACGCAGCCCGTCGTTATTCAGATGAGACATGTTTCATTTTTATTGTATATTAATCAGAAGATCATAGTAAAATGTTGGCGTTTTTTAAGGCATTACAAAATTCTTTTTTCGGCATTCAACAAAGTTCACCAGTTTTTTCTGTCTTAATGGCAGTGATGTAGTCGAGACCGTAACCTCCTAGACCGAGACCTGGCTCAAACTTCGAGACCGAGACTTTGCCATAAAAGCCGAGACCGAGACCGAGACCTGGAAGTTCGAGACCGAGACTCGAGACCTCACGTTTCTCTGATTGCAATTAAAGCTAACTCCTTGAAAAATGCTGCAAAAAATATTTGGAATGTTGTCAAATGCCAAGATAGAGGTGTTTGCCTTTGCTATACTTCAATGAATTTGTTTTACTCAAAAAAATTTTTAAATTGTCTTGTTCGTTAAAAAATGCTACCAACCTTTCTGTGTAAGGACAGAAGGTGATGCCCTGATGAAGCTTCCATGTTCGGGCCTGCTACTCAGTATTGAAGTATGTTATTTGAGAACGTGGAAAAGAGGCGAATCATATCTTTTTATTTTAAACAAGCACACTCAATGTACGCTAATGCATGTAACAGCACTACTCCATACAGCACAGCAAAGTGGTAACTCCTCAGGAAAGGTTGCTTTCAATCCTTCAATTTTTTCCCAGGTGTTTCGTCGTTTAAAGCACTGGCTAATGAAGTAACAATCTTTTAAATATTTTTCTATCTACCACTCACCTGTTTCACTGCATTCTTTTTATTTTGTTGCTGGGCAATAAGCAAATATTCTACACTGACACTGAAATTCTTCGCCACATATTTCGTGTCTTTTGGCTAAGAAAGCTTTGCCATTTTTTGTAAAGTTACCTGCACCTTTCCCAGTTGTTTTTCTCCTCACACGACAAGAAAGTGATTTAGAATTCTCAAAATATTTAGAATTTAGGGTGATAAAGTCAGAGTTTTTAAAAACGAAAGCACTACTTTGAAATTTGTAAAGCAAATTCTAATTTGTTTCATCCATCCAAACTTGCTCACTTAGTCCAAAACAAGTTTTGAAAATGTTGGTGGTGATTATGCTGTTTACGCAAAGAAAAAAATATTTAGGCCTATTGGAATAATAGACTTTTGGGCACGAATTAGGTTTACACTTTGAACCAGCGAGGTAACATCCCACCGCATGCTCCACTGCAGTGGCGTTGCGATGCTAACTGTCGTCCGGGATCGACCATGCCAATGCTTCCTCTTTCCACTCCTCACATTTGCTAACAACAATATAAAATTAAAGAAAATCGTGTATCATGCTTATTATGACTATAAGTAATAATGAAGTATCTTGAGCATTACAATCAAATACTCACAAACTGAAAAGAGTCATGTTTTCAATTCTCGATTATGGGTTTTACTTTCTATGTTTGTACTCCACCCTTCTCATCATTACTTCTATTTTTTCTGCCTTCTTTACATAGACTATGCATGCATGTATGGCTGCATGAATAGCATAGTTGGCACATGCCAGGCTATGGTTCAGCGGAAAAGTTTTATTTTTTGTTATTAGGTCTACTTGTGAAACAGTTGGGACCGTGGATTGGATGTGTTTTCCGTGGCAACCACAAAGTGCACAGGGCCAATACAGCCCTGAAGCAACTTCGGTTTGCTTTTCTGTCTTGTCAGTTTTTTTACAACTGTGGCAGATATTTTGCAGGTAGCCTAACCACTGCCTTCGTATTGAAGATTTTTTCTTTCTCTAATAGAAAGAAAATATTAGGAGATGCTTTCGACAGGCATTGTTGGCCTGCAGCGTGCTATAGCAAACCTGTGGCAAACTGGTGACCCGTGGGCCAAATGAGGTCCGCCAAGTCTTTTCATGTGGCGCGCGAAGCTTAAATTTTAAGCCTCAGCCTACTTAGCTTATTTGGCACAGTAGTGGTTTAAAACCTGTATATACAGGCTAGTGACGGTCTTTGCCATGTTATAACTTTGCTATTTTAGTCATCTTGCTGATCTAACGTCTCTTTCTTTGAAAAGTTGTTCAGTTTTTAGGCTCCTTTCACTGCAACATAACCATCATTACGTCACAGAGATGCTGGTTACGCATTGACGTGAAAACCTGTACCTAAGACAACTTGATCGAAACAATTTGCATGCTTCTGTACGCCAAGGTGCACCCTCATCTGATTTATTTTGTTCTTTATTTTTTTCTCTCAGCTGTTTACCCCAGAATTTGATGTTACAGTAGAATGCTTTCATTTCTCTCCACTACCAAATCCTCTATGATGATGAGTAAAGGGCATTGTAGTTGCGGCATTGCTAAAGTGTTTTGCTCCTCTCAGTGTTGATTGTGTGCTAACACTTATTCTGTAATGTGCTATCCGATATGGCTGCGCATTTTGTACTCTGGTATTATTTGATTGTGCTTGTGATATGGACCACGAGTCTGCGATAAAATAAAATAAACATTATTTAGTTACATACACATGCTAGTTTGAATGTGCAGCAATGTATTTACTATGTTTGCAGGTTTTTGCGGTCATCCAGACAAAAACCACATTTACACCATCTTAACAGTTACAACTGGCCCTTTGAGGGCAAACATAATGCTGATACGACTCTCAGTGAAAATGAGTTTGACACCCCTCCTACAGTGTAGCAGAATGAGCGAAGGTCGAGATTAGCGTTGTTTCTGACTAGCAGGCAAACTGTGTAGCGCCTTCCTGCTGATCTTATGGCTATGTATGTATTTGCTAGATTTGCTATTTGTTATTGTCAAGTTTTTTATTTTCAAGTTTTTGATAATTTCCATGATTTTACATCAAACTGATTGTTCACAACTGTTCTGAATTTCAGTTTTCC
>JGI24158J21664_10002802_pt1 | contig 21459 bp, 7 predicted proteins | sample Ectturendosymbi3_FD_21664 | JGI IMG/M metagenome (IMG submission 21664)
TGTTTCGGTCCAGTAGAAGCCCTGTATTTGGTTAGGTTTCAGAGGTCAGTTCGATGCTCGTCACTTGGCAGGTCGATATGGCAGACGCGTGCGTGCTTGACTGCATTGAATCTACCTACTCAGCGAAAAGAAGTCGAAAGTCCTAAGTTGTATAAATACTGATAAGATTCTTCCAGTAGAACATGTTTAAAAGTGATCCTATTGGATTTAACAGCTTTATTTTTGATGCTTTATAAGAAGCTGTATAAAAGAATGGGACACTTGTGATAAAAAAGCAAAACAAATATACTGTAGATAAGGGTCTCCAAACCACAGCCCGCAGGTCAAATCCGGCCCGCGAAGCCATTCCAAGCGGCTCATGAAGGCATTTCATCCGGCCGCGTAGACATTTTGTCAATAATGAAAAAGCAACAAAGGCCTATTTACGAAACATTTGTTGATTTGGTAGAATGTAACTTATTTCGAAACAATAACATAACGTAAGATGTCCGACCCTCGAACTGCTGTGCAGTAGCTTACGTGGCCCTCTGGCAAAAAAAAGTTTGGAGACTCCTGCTGTAGATTAATGAGTTGTAAGCCACTATTTGTACAGATAGTTTTGTGAAATGTTCGATTCTGGACAACGTTCTACAACTTACTGGAATTGAGTCGTCAACTTCTTCATGCGAGGTCTCTAGCTAAGTTTGTTCTAAAACACTCATATATTCTTAGTTACTTCTGTTGATAAAGAAGTGGGGTCAGGTTTCGAGCAATGTGAACGAATGAACGGTTTCAAACCCCATGGATTCGAAAAGTGCAAAGTTATGCTGAGAATACCTGGTGCAAGTTCTGTCGCTGCGAAATCAGAGCACATCAATCAGTTAAACTGTCATTATGCTTCTAATAAACACCAGCATAATGCCGTTTCCCATTATACTATGCGGCAGCATGGCGACTTGTTAAACTTTGATTTTCAAAAAAGTTCTGACAGCAGTAATCAGTTGTTTCGTTTTGCATTTGTAAATAAAGGTAGCTTTGTAAATGGCGGAGGCTGTGGATACATGTTATAATCTTTACGCAAGATGCGATAGTATGTACACCATCTGATGCCACTGCCTTTACAAATTGGTTTTGCAAAGATTGCATGGTTCCTATGCGCCAGAGAGTAACTTTTTGCAGTCCACAGAATCGACTAACTGCACTTTTTAGTGACTTTTAATGTTTTTCGTTTGTTTTCAGAGTTGGCTATTTTTGGCTATAGGTTTTTGCCAATTTTGGCTAATATTTTTGTGAAGTTTGGCTGTAAAGCATTTTGAAATCTGGCAACACTGGTTGCCGTTTCAAGTTGCAATTATATTACATTAGAAAAAGGTTGGAGCTGTTGTGGATGACGTAATAATTAGGCTACAAAAAAGTTTCATTTCATTTTTTATGAACAAAAGTGAAACGAACTCGACGCAGGAAGGCCAACACCAGGCTTGAAGCTTATAAAGCAAAACGTTTTTATAAGGAAATTCAATCCAAACCTATGGGACAAGTTTAATTGGTTATGTGGAAGTCATTCAACAAATAAAAGGTATATTTCTGGCCGTGTCTCTGCGTTTTTCTAACGATGACATTTCAGTCCACAGCTCAGCACAAGGTAGGCATGACGATGTGAATAACTTGCATAGCACAGCTGCTGGGTGCCATAATAAGACTGCTGCTTCACACTTGACAGCTTTTGTAGCTCATTTGTTCANACCAGCATTCATGCGCTGCTGAACAATCACATAAATAAAATAGTGGGCTTTGAACTGCACCTTTGAAGACGGATTTTGATGATATTTTATAAAAAAGGTCGTAACGCCATTAATCNAGCACGGTGGCGTCATCGAGACACAAACCAGAAATTGCATGTGTACTNAAGCCGTCCACGCTGCGCCACTGCGTCAATTCCAAATCACTTTCTGGCATTGAGTTTCGCAAACGTGTTTGGCGTGAAACTGCGTGAGCAGTGTGGTTGAGAGCAACTTGTCTTGCCACTAACGCGTCATACAACCACAGACAACGGAAACTCTTTCCCAAGCGGTAGCAAGCACTTGTGCGCCTGAGCGTGTGGTATACCAGTGTTAGCCAAACCACGTCTTGTGAGATGCGCGCGGCTCTTTGGGCTCGCATAGATATATTGGCTTGGGTAGTGTTTATGCATGATGCGCTCAAACCTGGTTTTCCTTTTCCGGGGGGCGATCACTTATTTTTACTTCAAACTGGCTCTGATCATCCCTCTAGAGCAGTGCTTCTCAATATTTTTCCGCCCATGGACCCTTATTCCAAAAAATTCCCATTTCAAGATATTGCAATACAATGGACCACTCCTATTTTTACTCTCGTAATTGCGAAATTAAAAAAAAACAGACATGTGTGTGATTAAACAAAATATTATATTTTCGTGTTCTTCAAAGTCTGAATAAATTAGTTACATTTTTGTGAGATGGCTACAATTTTTTATGGTTTCGCATCATCTGTGGACCACCGGTAGACCACGTAGAGAACCACTGCCCTGCACGGTTCTCCAAACTATGGCCCGCGGGCCAAATTTCACCCGGCCCGCAAGTACACTTCACCAACAATGAAAAATAACATTTTTACGAAAAATTTGTTAATTTGGTCGAATGCAACATATCCCGAAACAGTGGCATTACTTTAGACGGCTACGTGAATGTCAGTTGGCTCAAGTACTACTGCGCTGCAGGCTGGCCTAACCTTAGCTGATACGCTGCCGCAATCTGAGGTCTTTGTTACAATTAGGTCCATCCCATCTGAAGCTTGATTTTCCGACTACGCTAAAATCAAAGCAATTCCACCAGTCTATTAAATCAGGGTTGGGAACCTGCGGCCCGCGTGATCATTTGATATGGTCCGCATCGGAATTTTCGTTACCCAATTTCGAGTACAAAACCGGGTCAAAAAGAAGTTCCATGGCAAGCGGATACTCAGGTAGTTGTCAAGAGAATCTCTTATCCCTCAGTTAGATAAAGGTTGAATTTTAAGAATAAATCAATTGCTTTTGCGGCCCGCCAGCGATAAGCCAACATTTATGTGGCCCGTAATAGTAAATAAGTTTCTTACCCACGTTTTAAATAAATTCACTTCTATAATTAAACATTCGTATGTTGACATTCTTTTATTTTGGACCGGAAGTTTATGTCCGGCCCTCGTACGAAAAATGTTCGGAGACCATGCTCTAGGCTAGAGCAAGGCACATCAAATTACGGCTTGCAAGGTTAGTTCTTCCGAACCGCCGCACTGTACCACTAGTGAGCTACACTACAAAAATACAGTCAACTCCCACTCATGCGAACTCCAGAAACCGGGTGCCGTTAAAAAGAATTGCGCTAAACGCTGGACATCGCTTCTTTTCTCCATTTGGTTTGAATGACTGCATTGTATCGAACAAACCGAGTACCCTGTCAGCGATCATCAGTACTCACACATACCTGGCTCTTTGTGAAAAAAGTTTGGTGATGTCCGACCTAGAGTGATCAGGTCTGCGAATTTTTATTCACCACCTTCTTGTAAGTGGATCCTTTGAGAACTACGATTTTCACCTCAGAGCGATATTGTTAAATCGATCTGGAAGTGCAGCGCAGTGCTTTCCGAGGAAGACAATCGCCATTTGGTAGCGGATGTGGAGACTGTTCTTTTTGAGCAGTCTGTTTCTTCAACCCTTCATTTGATAATAGGTAATCGTTTTGCCAGTTTGCAACGCAAACCTCACTTCGTGTCACTGTTTAAGAATAAAAACCAATTGTCGTGCACAGAATGCGGAGTTAACAAGCCTAAATGGGGTAACCGCTTAATTTGCACTTAAATTGCCAAATTGCTGAAGTTGCAATTAAACCATCGAAGAAAGCCAGAAATGAAACTAGAAAGGCCTAAAACTAGAGAGTTTGAGTTGTGCGGATCCAACTGCTCCACTGCAGAATCTTGTTGAGTTGGCGTGAAAATTTTGTGGGGTAAACCTTTGTGTCTTATCCCCTATGCTTTCTTCATGCTTTACAAGATCACAAATTTAAAAGGCCACCATGAAATTGGTCACACAACCAAGTCTCCTCGTACATTTCCTAAATTATACGGCGGTTAGTGTAGTCACAACGTCAAGATACTACGCAATGCTGCAGGCATTTAAAAACGGATGTTTTGGCGCATCAGCTTCCCCACCTGGACTTCCGGCCATTGAGCTTCTTCTTCCTTCAAGACGCGTGCAGAATAAAGCGGAGTTTGAGGAACTTCACACACTCCCTAAAAATGACAATCAGCATTACTACAAAAATTACATAGAAACTACCCTTCCTTGCTGCCACAGCTTGTTTGCATTGCTTGCATGAGGCAAGAAATTTAAAAGGAACATCATTAAGTAATCGTTGCATCCACCAAATTACTTAATAAAGAAAACACAGAAACCCAACAAAATACAGTCAAAGCAAGCTGTTCATACCAATCGCCTGACTACACGAGATATGAGAGTGAAACACAAAATTTTACGGTGTAAGCAAACAAGCACGTCTGTTTTGCTAGCTAGGCAATGCTTCGCTGTAGGAACTAGCTCTGCACAAACTACGCACTACACTGTCTTTCAAATGACAAAAAATGCAGAAAGTTACGCGAGCTAGCCTTCAAATTCAAACAGTGAGCTTACCGAAACCCAAGGGTTGTTCATGAATTTATCAATATTTGTGCGTTTTTCAGGGTTGGTTGTGAGGAGCTGACGAATGAGTGACTTGCCTGCAAAAAAAAGATTCGCATGAAATACTACGTGGACAATTCGTCAACAGACTGCCAGACTTACGCCTTGCGTATAGCCTCATACGGCAATCATGAAATCCACTCAAGGCTCGCAGTGGGAAAGTTAATGACCTGACACGAATGTATGAGCAGAATTACCGCAGATTTGCAAAACACTAAGCTAGGTTGACAAAGGAAGGCTACCAGTTTTGTTAAAGGGTATACCGACACTACATGCGAGGAAACGACAATCGTAACAATGTCGATCGTTAATTCTACGATGCAGGTAACACTAATTGTTATTTCAGAAACGCATGCTGGTTCACCACCGATATGCTTTGCGCAAAACCTGTTACAAGTAATCCTATCGCGTTCCACAATTACGTTTTTCGAAAGACACAGCTAAATATCACCTTAAAAACAGTCAAAGAGGTTTCGCATATTGTGCTTGCGAATAAACTTCGAACCGGCGGGAAACAAAGGCGCGCATTGTGAATGCAACGTAACATGAAGAAATCGTGCTGAAGATCACACTTAGCTCACAAGAACAAAATTGAGCCCTGTGGCAGCTATAAAGCCGTCACTGTCCAATTGTTACTTACTTTCACTTTTTAGGCGATTTGGTCACAAATCAATGTTTCGCGCATTTCACGCGCAGTCTGCGTTATCGGAAAATCAGTGCTTCTACTGCGTGCCTTTTTTTAAATTTTTTATCAGTGCTTCTGTGTAACGATTTTGCGGAGCAGGTAGCCTCCGCTGTTCGACCTTGCACTGACGCACGTATGTGAACGAATGCACGCATATCCATCACCATTCTTTCGTAGCCAAAACTGTAAGCCTACCAGAGCGGGAGCGAAATAACTCCTTACTATTGAAGTCTTTTGCAGCTAGCACAACCTAACAATTTGTGATGGAATTCAAGCCTTAGTAGCCTAAAACGAACCACCTTAATTTGTACAGGAATAAAAGAACCAAGAATTATTTTTCAATAGGTCGGTCTTTCAAACAATCACATACAAGTTATACCATGCTAAGTTACACCAGTGCTTTTCAACGCTGAGTCGCGACGGTTTGTTTTTGGTGGGCTGCCGTAACAAAGCCTTACTGATACTGAACACTGCGAGCACTCTATCTACTGCATAATTTTGTTTCGCGACAAATCTTGTAACAACCAACTGCTACTATAACAATCGCTATTGTGACATCACAGTGCTTGCACGGGTTGATCTTGGGCTGTAATTGCTGTCTAACTAGTGGTTGTGACGCTAGCGTTTGTGGTCCCTGTCTTGGACTTTTATTGAAAAAAATTGGATATTTTTAAACTGATTTCTTACATTAACTTGTTTTATGTGTGTGCAGTTAACTATGTGATGATGACAGTAGTTGTGTGAAAAGTGGTTTGGTAAGGTTGGTCGTCGAAGCTATGACATTATTACTTGACGCTTAATATTTGGGTCGTCGCCAAAAAGGTTGAGAGAAGCACTAAGTTACACCATGGCCAGGACAGGCCAACTCACCAAGCTACAGTGACTTACGAAATATGAAAGTGCAACTGTGACGGGCACGGGAAACATTATGACGGGCAATAGACCTATATTCACATCCAGAATCAAAGCGGAATGTTAACGCCATCTTCGAACTTCGGTCTGACCAACCGCCACGGAGTCGCGACGAAACAACCCTTTTCGACTTTCGAAATCACTCATCGGTTGATTTAGGAACAGCGGTGGATTCGAAGTATCAAACTCTGCAGCAGACCTTGACAAGCAAAGATCATCTGGCACATTTCATCTGTGCTACCTATCCTACAGAACTACTCATCCCGAAATCAATCAATCAATTTGTATTTTTTCGCGAAATTAATACATGTCCACGTTCAACAAAAAATATTACGTGGATTGGCGAATTGACATGTCAGTCAACCCTAAAAAGGAACAAATAGAAAGGCAATACAAGAATTATGATTCTTTAAAGAAAAGCGAAAAGAAAAACACACAGACACAAAAAGAAAGGCACAAGACGTACGACAGACCGAGTGCAAATTTACAAAATGCAAGATCACCGAAAGATCACAAGAATTTCTTCAACACAACCCTACAACCATCTACATGACCGCGGTCATCGACCAGAGAATCTATTTTTCATTTCAGTCTGACCTCGAATCAATATCTATTCAGTTTAAAACGGAATTGCCATTAACGGGCGAAAAACGTCGAACGTAAAGTGTGAACCTCAAGAAAAGCATCCAGGATCTTTGTTAAGTTTTCGGTTTTCAGCTTGCTGCAAAGTTTGTCACTTTAGTTATTTCTGCAAGATCGCACAAACTGCTATAGCAAGGAAATTACATCATAAGTCGTGCGTTGGGAAGGTGTTTATGAAGAGAGTAGCACGGCCATTTCGGAATGGCGATGATGAACGACGTAGATAACCGGCAAGGTGCAAGTTTAGATGGTGTCAACAAACAAACGCGCAGATCCCTGCAAACGCTTGCGCAAACCGGAAGCAAGTCTAACGCACATGGTTACAAGTGTGCGCCTGATTGACTTACATATTCCCATACCACTGCTTTGCGTTCTTTACATGGCATAACCATACAAAGGTATTCTGACCAATGCGAAAACCTGTAAGAGACTAGGAATCGTTGTGTTCAGCCAACATCATGCAAATTTTGTTTCATCTTAGAGGAACATAAAAAGCCCACTGAATTTTGCAACTACATGAGCAGGGCCAGCCTGATTCACGAAAAATGTTTTTAGCTTTTTAGTGTGGTGAGCTTTAGCTTTGCACAAGCTTTTTGAGGAAATCTCCTTGGCATTGCTTTCATCTTTTTGCGACGATTCAAGCTTGACTTATCATTTAGCAGTGGTGGTGGTCACAGCACTGACGCACACAAGCGAATCATGTCGCAATTTTTTGCACAAGTAAACTAGTTTCGTGTCTCTTAACACATCTTCAGTTCTGTGCAACCAGTATGAAATTTACTAGCGAATGTTGACAAATTAATCTACTCTTGCGAATTGTTCATGGCAACAATACGTGGTTTTTCTGCATTTGTTTCAAAGCGTCACTGCTGTGACCATTACTGCCAAGTTTTTTAGTGCTCCCCATTTTTAACGCAGTTAAGATATTCCCATATTTACGAAAACGTTCTAAGCAAACTTTGTGCGAAATCTCTACATTCTTTCGGCCATGACAACGACACTTTTTTCGCAACTGGCATTGACTCGTAGTCTGCGAACAATCTTGCATATCTACAAAAAAACAAATCTCTAGTTGTAAACATATGATGCTTCGTAAATTGTACCTCTTAGTTAACTACTAATATTTGCCGACAAAACATGAGAAAATAGCTTGAATCATGGGCAATTTGTATCGTAAGCAGAGAAACATTTTTATATCTAACAGACTATTTCATGATAAGGTATCAAAGAAAATTACAAATTGCGCTAACTTCATCTTAAAGCAGAACGCTTTTTGCACATGTTGCATAATACACGAAGATTTGTACACACTCCAACGAAGTTTTGCCAGAAGGTGCATTACCCCTCGAGTAGCATGAACTCCAGCAGTCGGAACCCTTGGCAAACTGCACTGTGGGTCGACCGTTGGATGAATAGAGCAAGCCTGCAAAGCTTCAACAAACCCTTAATTTAAGTTTCATAAATAGAATCTCCAGTAGAAGCTAGCTATTTTGGCTTTAATCCGATGAAACGCACCAATACCGTTTCGCAAACATGCGAAATTAAACGGTAGTCGTGCGATCAATGAAGTAAAAGAACCAGCTTGTTTCGCAATAATGCAGAAAAACTGTTCGCAACGCGCCGAGCCACAAATAGTTTCGACTTAGTAGCCTGCGGAAATTTATCGACAGATCGAAATTGACGCATAACCATGCGATTCAATACGAACATCACGACCGCCTCTGAATCGTAAATCGAGACAATTTTCACCGAGCATGCTGACTTGCTAGGGATGTAACTGGGTTTAACTTAACTCCGTACCCCACAGCTTGGGGAGCATTAACTTTCAAAACATGATTAACCTGAACTCGAACAAAACAGCCATAAAACAACGAATCAGCTGCTTCAACTCTTTTTGTGTCCCCGCCAACCCGTCTAACAATCTCGCTGTTAATTGTAACCAACTTACTAAGAAATGATCTATGGGTAATACAGTACATATGAAAGTAACCTAAGGGGCATCTTCATGAAACACGCATTATAACCATGTTGCAGCCTCATAGAAAAGCCGTGCAGAGCTAGGCAAGTATTGCACTAGTCTTACAAGCACTGCGTCAGTGCTATCGCAAATATGTAAACAGAATGAGCGGACGAAGCTTTTGACCGATCCGTGGAACCCAATCTAGCACACAAAGAGGCGATCGTAGAACAATTGGCTTTCTGCAAATTAGAAACCGCGGCCAACACAATTTTAACCATTTTTTCATGTAGTGGCACCCCGTTTGCACGTTCCTAACGCCCGACACCATTACTAAATATGAATTTAGCTTCCTGTGCACAAGGTTTCCACAAAAATTAAAGACATAATTCCATGATGACTTCTAATGACAAAATTAAGCATATTTCATGACTTCTGTGCTCTTCCCAAATATTATCATGGTGTATTTTTTCCATTTCATAGAACAAATGCTTTGCAAATTTCAAAAAAATTAGTGCTGAGTAAAATACCGCAGCATCGTTTCTTTAAAAACCTTGAGCTCCAAGATGTATTTTTCCTAGCTTTCAACTATAAATCTCATCTGCATCTTATGACATATCGCCCAACTTAAAGTGGTAAATAAGCTGTTGCACAAAAAGCATATTGCTTTCCTACCGGTATGCACAGCACAGTACGCTAATGAACAGCAAATTCGAAGTCTTTTCCAGGAGTTTTTATGACCGTGGGAACCCTGTGTGTGTTTTATTGCTGATATGCCGTTAAAGCACTTGCAACTACGTAGTATTCATCATGTACATAGAGACAAATCAACTATCATCCGTCGAAGTCATTTAAAGAAACCTTGAATAAGAGCTGATGATGCCTACCTTGTGGACGAAATATATACTATGTAAGATCTTAATGTCTGATTCTTTGCTGGGAAAGGATTCCTCTCGATAGACAGTGTTTAAAGAAACCTCGTTGATAACACCGAGTAAGCCTGCATCAGAGTTTGACATTTCACCAAGTTGTCATGCTGTTGCACACTGAGTCAGTTTGGAAATTTTTTCTTTAAACTTGAACTCAAAGGGTACACATACAATTGAGACGCCCGCGGGTTGTCACTTCTCACAAGAATTCGCTTTCCATGATTATGACTATGACTTTTGCGGGCTTTCGAAGAAACTCACCGAACTTAAGCTGACATCGCCCACCTTTCGAGCGGACTATACCAAGATTTACAAGCACCGTTTGCATTATTATCGCTGCAGATGGTAGAAATTATCGCGGCAAATTCAGAAAACTTTCAGGAAGCAATTTATATGCAAATTCGATTGCAATAACGCCTTTGGGTTTGTGCTCTATCAAACGGTAAGTTTACAGTTACATGTTTACTGACGCCGTTCGCATTTCATTCACTTTGTCTTAAATTTGAGCCTGTTCACTTTTGAAACTCTTTAGTTTTGAAACAAATGTCCATCGACGATTAACACCGCAGGTATTAAAGTCATAGAATAGAAGCAAGATAGCTGGGAACAAAGCTGTCGGTTTTCAATATAAGATTATTCAGCAAGTTGGCTGGGGAAGAATCTCGAAAGGGTCAATCAAGCGAGACTCGCGAGCTGATCTGTTACAAATAGAAAACCTACAGCACAGGGTAAGACATAAGGTACCTGACGACCACAATGAATGACATTAACACCACACAGTGGTTTTGACATGGAACGAAACGACGTATGCACAACTGTTGTTAAAAGTTAAGCCAATCTTCCAGCAGTGCCACTTGAAAACGAAAAATGTCATACTCTTCTTAGTCTCAAAACATATAAGGCTCGCATCGAACAGATTATAACTACTCGGAGCAGCACCCGTGTGTATAATGTGTGATCTAGATATAAATGAGACAAAGCAAGGTGCGGACGCAGAACGATGAACACGAACAGCGAAGGTCTTCTTCATGATCAAGAACAAACGGCTAAACATTCAAAGCCAACAATGTTTTTCTGGCGACTTCCTACAGATTAGGCGTTTTTTGACTGAAAGTTGCCTGCTTTAATGTAAAATGACACAAAACATCGCCGATGCTTTAAAAGTGTCCAGATTGAACTCTCATAAAAAGATAAAAAATTTTCATCAAGTACTGCACTCCGCTCAAGAAATATTGTTGTGATGAATCCATCAAAACTTATTACACAAGTGAACTGTACGTTTTTTAAAACAATTAGTAAAAACTGCCCAGTTCATCACTTACAGGAAAAATAAAAAATGCAAAAAAGTGGTTTCGGTTTCGACACAAATTTCTACCTTTGCTCATTAAATTGTTTTCCGGCTACAGAGGCTATATACAAAATTCGGATGCGCCTGTTGAAGGCAGTCTAAGACGGTATACTGCTGAGTTTGCTCAACACAGAAGCATAACATCCAACAAAGCATATCGCTAGCTATACAGAACAGGTTTGCAATTCCGAAAAATATGAGCAATTCTGGGCTAACAAAACACTAGATTATTATTGAACCAGGCTTTAGCAACACGCGAATACTCCCCTTCATCCCGTAGAAATGCGTTCATTACAAACATGCGACTAACAGTGGCATGAATCAGTGGTACCAGCGTTAGGAGAAAAACTGTGCATAACTAAAAAAAAAACACAACCGTACGAAAGGATAAACGAGACACAAGTTTTAAAACCAAGAGAAAACAAGACAAAGTATCCTAAAACAGTTTTACCAAGCTTTTGAAAAATGCGACTGTTTACTGCTTCGTATTGCTGTAGATCGCACGGTTATACAGCGAGAAAAAGCAAGTCTGAACAAGCATCTTTCACATATGATTTTTTATTTTGAACTGTTTTCGTCCCAATTTTTCTGTTATTGTGCATGTTTATTAGTAACTGTCTGCCTCAAAATTATCTGAGTGGGGTCAGAGATCAAGTGAACACCAGCCTCACTTCCTCTACCTGCGCACTGCGCACTTTTTAACACAGGTCTGTTTTCAACAAGACTTGAAATGATGCGCTATGGAAAAATAAACATAAATGAATGAATGTACACAGCTGAACACAAATTTTACAACGTTGAATTAAGATTGCTTTGCCAATAAGAAAGGTAGCGATACTCCTGCAAGATTAAATCGGTGCATATTCCATTCCATAAAAGCGACAAAGTCTATAATAAAACCATCAAGATGGTCGGTCAAANCAGCTATTGAAGNGCTCTTCAGCGCTAACAGCAAGAGTTATACTACACATGAAGCAGTGCAGGATTCAGTTGTTGCTCATTAACAATAGACTGGTGCAAATATTCTTTTCGGTGGGGAGGAGCAACTTATTTTACGGAGGGAATCAGGGAACTACTTGAAATGGTAATTTTTTGACGCTTGTTAATTTTTGGGGATGGTAATACCCTTAAACTAATTGATTTGAGACAAAATGCCTCCTTAGGGAGAGGAAAGTATGAAATATAAGCTAAAAGCAAGTACAGCACTCCGAATCCCCGTAAAACCAGCGACACGGACAAAAAAGCTGTAACTCACATTCTTCAGACACTTCACTCCACTCCGGATCAGGAAAGGAATACTGGCCGTTACGAATTCGCGTCTTCATTCCAGGTGATATATGGCAAGACCATGGTAGCTGTAGAAAGGAGGAAAGCCGCATATCCTGCAACGTGAGAGGAAATGAAATGCCAGGTAAACAACCGTCATACAGCACATGATCCTACTAGAGAGCGGTTGGTGCCACAGACAACAAAACAAGGAAGGGGTAAACGGAAGTTTTCAAAATTCTTGAATACTCAATATATAGCGAGTTTCGAAGTTGGGAAATGTAGATGAACATTACTCAGTTGAAAACAAATACTAAACTCTGAAAAAGCAAATCATGGCTATCACAACGTTGTATAACTTGATCAAAAATGTTGGCCGTTTCATACTGACACGCAGAAATTATTATCAACTTTTGTGTGAGACTGTAACACGCGCCACAGGACGGCGAACGGGCCCAGCGAACACACAACGAAAGGAGTACAACTATTGAAGAATGTAATGCACTGCTGGCTGCGCAAGTACAACCAGCTTGTCAATTAACAAAAAAACATCAATCCATATAAACGCTACAACTTTGCTACAGCAAAATTTCCGTTCATTTTAAAAGTATTGCCGTAACAACTTCACTTGCACTGTGAAAATGTATCGAACATGATAGAATTGCTAAAGTGTCCAAACTTATTGAGTGAATGGCCGCAACTGTTTCGCAAGTTGCATCGCGGGCCAAAATTTCATATCACGATATGATGGCGTATTTGCCGTACACACGAACAAAATGAAAAATAACTAAGTAGAGCAACAACTCAATTGTAATAAACAATGGTCTTGTTGCCCAAGACGAGCAATGTTACTGCTGCTACAAAACAATTCATTTTAAATGGACAAACTTTTATCTTTTAAGTTTGTCCTTGCCATTATCAGAAGCAACTTAATTACAATAGTAACTGCGCTTAAATCTATAAAGTGAGCTTTGTCTCTGATACGATGTACGTACGGTACAAGCTATTCAGGCNGCAGCACAGAACTCATACGAAAGGTAAGATATCACAGGGCCANTTCTTTGGGTAACGCCGCAATTGTTTTATCAATAGCTGATCTATAGTGCTGATTGGCGACGTAGCAAAGAACTTTGCAATCATTTCCATACCATGACTGAAGACTCTCCGATGGTAANACNTCGCTTGGCCCGCATTTGTATCGGTGTGGGTGAGTTTTTACTTTTGTTGAAAACGATCTTGCGGGTNATTCAGGACTCGGCGGCCCACAGATTGCACACCCCTGGCTTAGATTAAAATTAAACCTTCCAACNTCACAAAGTGCTCATAGTAAAAAAGGTCNNTGCGCAAACTTTCTAGATTCGACGCATTCTGGCAAGCTTCGCCAAAGCATACAACACTTTTCCAACCACATAAAAGAATGTTGTGGAGAGAAAATATTATGCTACAGGCTTTGATATAATGCTAAGCGCGGTTTATCAGGCTTTAATCAAAAAAATGCAACTTCGCTCTTGAACCTACACCTACAATCGCCGAGAGACACCTAACGAGAAAAAACATAACATGTCGAGCTTTGGGCAAGAACCATTTAACTTTACGATGGAACACAAAATTGGTGAGGTTAAAATAGCCATTAGAAGTTTAGAACGTTAGAAATCTGCTGTGAGCATCAACATCCAGAGTAGTCTCGGCTAAATTCTTTGTTCTGATTGATGAGCAGAAACCATCGTTGCCACACGTAACGTCAGAACATAAGTACAGTACCGTGTTCCAGTACTTCTAACACTGGATTGCTTCAGTGAAATACTTTTCTTTGCGTTAAGCAGTGCGACGGAAATGCATTTCAAAATTTGACGAATAAAATCGAGACCAATGTCACGCCTCAGCTTGGTAGTTATCACGATAGTGCTAAACTAATCTTAAAATTATAGTTTTCACACCTGTTTGTTGTTGCATACTTCGTATTCACACCTGTTTGTTGTTGCATACTTCGTAAGTTTAGAATTTTACTTCAAAATATCTTACTAACGGGTTAAAAAAGCTGTTGGCAAACCTCGCAATCCTATTTTACAGCTTATTGTTGCAGCATTTGGTTTAGACATTTTTTCAATCAAAACCCAGTTCACCAAAGCTGAAATGCGAATTGAAAACGTTGGACAACACAAGTCCGTTGACATGCATCAAGATCGATAAAGACCTTAAAATCAATGCGCCCATTAAAGTAATCTGACAAGGTTAAGCCTGGAAATGTCAGATACGCAAGGAAAGCATTTTTGAGCTCATGTAACTGACACTGCGCAGTTCCCACAAAAACAGATTAAACTGATCCCAAAAAAACGAAGCTTCGAAACGATTTCACCGCGACAGAAAACCGCTTTTCGACGACCGTGACATTAGCGCAGTGCGCGAGTCACAAACGAGAATAAGCACACTTGCGGTTTCCAGTGATGCTAATTTACGCATTCGCTTTCTCCAGTAAACAGTCAAAACACACCTTTTCAGTTTCTGGCACGTATTGGATACCTAGTACTAAGCAAACGATGGATATTGTTCACCATACGTCGCGTAACTTGAGAACCGTTTATCACTTTTTTAAAAATTCAGATAAAAACGGCAGATTTAACTTACAGAATGTACATAATGACTCCCAGTGACCACATGTCGCACGACTTGTCGTAATGTTCTGGTCCCAGCACTTCTGGGGCTGCAAAACAATGACTGCGTTACGAACTGCGAGTGAACAGCCGTTTTGACTGCACACCCGTTAGTGACAAGAAATGCTCTGCGTAATGATCACAAGCGTCGACTAAACCTGTCTTCGACGCCCACAAACGGGCGGCAGCGGTTGCAGTGTTTGTTTGAGTTAATGAACCGTTGACATAATGTCTGCAACCTTCTAATAAAAACACTTTTCTTCTACTTGTCTCATCGTAGCATCATTGTCACGAAAACCTTGTCAAAATCCGCAGTTACATATACTGGAAATGCCGTTACTTGAACTAGAGGGCTACCGCCATACCAAAAACTGTGGTGTACTCGAAATGTTGGAGTTCCCAGTTTATTTTGAATTTGTTCGTAAGAATACTTTCTCCTTACCAACGTAATATGGCGTGTAGCACGGTGTCTGCAGAGATTTGTTGTTGGTGGTGAGCTTTGCAAACCCAAAGTCGGTAAGCTTGAGAACTGCATTTGGTCCTTTGCAAGAATACAGCAAATTTTCCGGCTTGATGTCACGATGTGCTATGTTGGCGTCGTGCAGGTACTTGATCGCTTCACCGATATCTCGCATAATCTGAGCGGCCTCTGCATTGGCAGAGTAGTCGCGTCACAACCAATCCAAACACTTGCACAAAAGCTAATTTTTCTACCAAGCATAACTTCTAACGATTTTCTTCTTTCTACTACAGTGCATACAACAAGATTTTATTTTCTCCATAGTTCGAACTCCCAGACGATGGTTTGATGGTGAAATCAAATTGCAGCCAATAATCCGGGTACAACTAACAATCCAACTAGTTTGGTAGTGACACATGTCCTGGGAAGAGCTCGTTTAAAACAACGAATGCATGTAGGATTACGGTGATTTGATGTAGTGATAGTATGCTGACACAAATAGCAACTAATGTATTTTTACTGGTAAAAGCAGTAAATTTCGCAAATGCGTCGTTTTGCAAAGGATATTGTAAAGAATTATTCATGCTGTAAAGAACTCGAGAGGAACAGCACAGCGCAACATCTGCTGCTAAAAGTGACAGACTAAATTTTCCTGACCATTTCACGTTCCCAGCTGTTGTTGAAGTAAAACAGCAAAACCATGGGCAAAAAACGTTTACTTTTACTACGATTCTGCCGCAAGTCACCAATCGCCGCCACTGCGGCGCAGATCACTTATACCAGGCGTCGGCAAACGTTTTAGCACTGCGGACCGGTTTAAGCCTGGAATTATTTTGTGGACCGACCCTCAATCAAATAACGAATGTTTGGCGGTGGAAATTTATTACAGCTCATAAATCATCAGAAATCCGCGGCCCGGTAACAAATTCCTCACGGACCAGCGCCGGGCCGCGACCCGTTCTTTACCGATCGCTGAATTATACTCATTCCTATACAGAAGTTTTAAGTCGCATCACACAGTATGTCCGGTTGTCGGAGAGAGACAATGCGTCAAACCTAGTCAATGCACTTACCTCTTTCCGTAAAAGCTGACTCAGCCCTCTCTTGTATTTGGTTGAATAATTCCCCACCGTTCATTCTGAAACAGTGTTTCGGCCATAACAGTGCGAAAATTTGTCGCAATTCAGCTCACCACAACCGAGCAATCAAAAACCAGCCATGCCAGACCACAAAGGCCGCCTTAACGACTGCCGTTATAAAATACGTGAACCAGTAGCACGAAGAGAAACCTCTGATGTACCTATACGATAACTGCGCCTTGCTTCGAATGAAGCCAATAATAAGGTTATCACTAAGCCCCTTACGCTGTGTTAGGTGCAGCATTTTCAAAAGTGTGAAATCGTCACTAGCCACAAAGCACTGCTAGTGCTAGCACCGAGAAAACCATAGCCGAAACACCCCTTTCCATTTCATTTTCAAGTCAAACTTCAACNACAACAACATTTGGTTTTGGACCTTGTAGGAACTGTATTGAGGTGCTTGAACTTCTGACGCAAAGATGGGAGCTTGTTGGAGGGATTTGAAAGAATGATGACTCGCAGATTTGGATTAGACAAAAAAATAAAATTTTCTTATTAAAACGGCATTTGAAATTTTTACAGTGGGCCGTAAGCAACAGGTGCCATAACTAAGAATTGGGCTATGACAATAATCACTGACTAGTAACAATGTGCAACGCACCAAGTAATGAGCCGTTTTTCTCCAAAATCAAAACCACACAGTTCAACAACACAGCACATCTGTTAGACCAGGGCTTCTCAAACTATGGGTCATGACCCCATTTGGGGTCGCGAAATATAATGGCTTGGCAAATCAGATATAAACGTTTTTGTAAACTGTACAAGATAATTAAAAGTCAGCCTGCTGTGAATCTATTTCTACAGCATTTTTAGGGGCAATGCCGTGCTTGATGCTGTCAGTTTTTTTTACTATGATGTCTGCCTGAGCTATCAAATGCATCAACCAAGCACAACAAGCTAAGCGTTGTTACGTCATGATTGTTTTAATGTACTGACCAATATTGACCTTGTTGCAATCATTCTGACACAAAGGCATGCTTATGTTTAATCCTCTAGGTCTAGTCTAGGGGCTATGCTAACTGCTTTGAGAGCACATAGAGTAATTTTAGACTAAAGTTTAAAGCTTCATACACAGTTTCAGAAGTACTTTGGACTTTGATTCAAGAAAAGTTGGATCCACAAACCATGCAATTGAAATCTCAGGAGACCACACACCTGCCATGCCCAGGATGAGTTTGCGAAGTTATGAAACAACGAAATTTGCAACTGGAATTTTCAAAACAGTTTGTCATTTTGGGATAAGAACAACAAATGAACGCCCAGTCATTTCTGATTTAGCTATTCATAAATTCTTAGCCTTTTGCACAACATATTTGTGTGAAGCTGCATTCCAAAACTGATAATATCATTAAGCCCACAATCGGATCTTATTTGAAAAATGTTGAGAATGTCTTTGTCCTACGTTGTCTTGTATCATTCTACGAATGGATGATCTGTGTAAAAATCATCAAGTGGATCCATCCCATTAGTTGTGCTTGATAGAATTTTTTTTCGCTTTACAGTTTCCATTACGTGGTAGTCTTATTACTGTATAGTTACTTTCGTGGACTGTGTGCATTTGTATGATTTCGCCATAAATAAAAATGCCTCTTGATATTTGTAATGGGACGTTTACACGTATCATTAACATCTGGGCTGTCCATCAAGAGGGTCACACAGAAAAACGTTTTTTTTTAATGGGTAGCAGAAGAAAAAGTTTGAGAAGCGCTGTGTTAGACCACACAAGTCAGTAGGACAGACGCAAATATACGAGTCTCGACTCTATGCATGCAAAATAGTCCAACCACAATGACCTGCTTGAATATTTCACAACCGGAAAATTGGCAAACAACACACGAAGTCGAGAAGTTTGAAAAGTCAGCACGAAAAACGAGCGAAGAAAAGCAAAACGAGCATTTAAAATTAAAATTATAATCCATGTCAATGCGTCATTTGGACTGGCTCGGCACCAACGATAATGCTAGCGGATGTGTCCGTTTATCGCCACTCAAGCGAAGCGAACGTCACCTGATATTGAAATCAAGCATAAGACAAACGGTGATCAAATAACGCTGGCGGGAGTGCGATTGTTCACAGGAGAAAACGACTCAGCGCGTACATTTCGACGGAGGCAGTTTCGAGGCAAGTGCCGGTTTACTCAATGCGTGTTCTCATTATCGAAGTAAGAACAAGCGTTTGCGTCAGCGCTCAACACAGTCTGTCAACCCGGTGCTGCCAGCACCTAAACAATGATGCAATGCGGCTGAAATAGATTTAACTGCGATCGACTTAACAACGAAGTGATTAACATGCATGTACACCGGTACATTCTATGCGCACGCCTGTTTCAAATGTTGAATGTGTGCACGGGAATTCACTTAAACTTATTTGTAGTAAATGATTTGAAACTATGAAAATGCTGACAACCAAGCGCGGCTATGGAACTAAAAAATTCCGTTTCTGAAGTGACACCATTGTCTTTTTATTTAAGTACTGGATCCATTCACAGTTACACAAACTGGGACCTTAGAAAACCACCGCAGCCAACTTGAAAGCGCTATCAATGCATATTGCAAGTTACCTCTCTCAATTATTTTGTGCAACCCAATTAATCTTTGGGTACAAATAACAATGGCTACTATTTACAAAAACAAATTGTCAAAATTGCTATTTTCAATATTTTTCCATAAGGCTTGCCAAATCAAAAATATTGATTACTATCAGCAGATATAAAAAATGCTAATATTGCAGCATTACTTTTACAGGATATCACCTTGCATATTGTTATAAAAACCTCTGAGAAAATCTAAAAAACTTTAAATTTCATGTTTTTTTCCAAAGCATAGATCCAAAACACAAGATGCCTTGAATTTAAACAGTGAGGCCAGAATGAAATTCTATGCACAGTGTATATATGCAAAGATGTAGCATGCTATGTTGTTCACTTTTAACTTTCAGTAGCATGTGTAAATTGTGTGAGGGTGGGAAAGACAACACCAAACCTGAGAAGTTTTTATTGTTTTGACCGAAAAGTAGCTTTTTGGCTGCAGAACCAAACAAAAGATTTTGGCATGTTGTGTACACACTGAATTATCTTTTAAAGACAGTGTTAAACACACAATTTTGAATTTTCTTTTCTGTATTAAGAACATTTGCACTAAGCTGGCTGAGTGAAAACTGCGTTTTTCACTGAAGTAGCAGTTGAACTTTCCCATATTAAAATTACTTTATCACCAGAGGAAAATAAAGTCTGCTTGCAACACCATAAAAGATTGATAATTTAGAAATGTTTTGAATAATTTAAATTTAATGCAGAGATCAACAACATGGTCAATGACATATATAGTGTAAAGAGCTGTTAGGTGCATAGAGATCAGTAATATGGAAATGATCTCCATAGCAGAAAATAAACTGCTGCAGGAAAACAGAAATTTGTGGGAATGAAATTCTGCCCTACTTCATATCATTTTCTACTCTTCAAACAGAAGGTGTTGAAAACTTCATTTCCAAGTAATTTTAACTTAGAAGAACAATAAACCTCATGTCACAGTTGTAAATATTTTCAACCACAATGAACATGCTACAAGTTTAGCATGTTTCAATTGAACTACTTTTCAACATACTGCATCAGATGTCAACTTACATGACACCTGTGGAATAGGGAAGATGACTTGAACAAGCTGTCTAATACCTATCTGAAAAGGGTTTTTGTCCATTAAATACAATCATTGTAGTAATGTGTTATAGCCATTAGAGACCTGTGTGGGGCGGGTTAACCTGTGTAGGTTGCAAGTGCCCACATTTGCAGGGTGGGTGTGGGAACCCACAGAGTTATGTGTGCGGGGCAGGTATGGGTTAAACTTGGTGCAGGACAGGCACAGGTTTGCTCAATGCATATGAAAGTGACATGAGCAAAAAATTTATTGCTACAGAGAGCTTGTGATACGAAGGTGGAGAGCAGCTATGCCAACTGAAATGCCTTATTCGGCCAAAAATTATGTCACATCTTTGTGAGGGCCACATATTGAATGGCTACTTCCATCTTAGCAAACCAAAATTTTAGTTTAAAGCTACTGAGAGCATTTAATTACTAACTGCGATAACAACTGCTGTATGGCACTTTTAATCACTCCCAAAGTGTGATGCTTTCGGCGAATTTCATGCTAATGGAAGAACAAGGGTGGTCAGAAATCAATTTAGTGTAGAGGAACACATGAGTAAAAGTCAGGACACTAGAAATCAGTGTTGCACTCAGGTGTCATTGGACATGTGGAAATCTACCAGTGCGTAGTACATGCACATTGATAAACAGAAACTAAAAACCACTGCATCGAAAATGTCAAATTTGATATTATAAATTTAAAGTCAGGCTACTGTTGTATTGTACATACGCAATAATGATAAGCTTACTAGGCCGTATGCGGGCCTCAGCAATGATAAGGAGTGGCACTGATAAATTGGCTTACTGAGACCCTTTGGGTGTACTTGGCTGTGGTTTTACTATGCAGTTTGCAACAAATAAACATTATACTTTTAGACTGGGACATATTCAGGATGAGCAAAGCTTTTTAGCATGCATGTATATTTATGTGCATTCCATAGATATGACATGCTCTTTATATACAAGTTATATAATACCATTATCTTTCATGTTAACTGATGGCCTGGTAGAGCACTCAAAGTGCCTTGCATCACACTGTGCTGAACACTTCTGAGCACCATGCAGGGTAAGGTTGAGCTGTGTTGACTCAACAGATGACAGGCTGTTAAACTACTACTTTCA
>JGI24158J21664_10002803_pt1 | contig 21457 bp, 18 predicted proteins | sample Ectturendosymbi3_FD_21664 | JGI IMG/M metagenome (IMG submission 21664)
TGTCAATACTTATAACCAGGGTGTTATACAGTGATTACATTGGTCCGGCCCGCTTGAGATTAAATTTGCCTGAATTGGCCCCTGAACTGAAACGAGTTTGACACCCCTGGCATAGACTTTTACGTTTATTTTCCGAAAGCAGCACAGTCTACACTGCTTAAGACACTGTACAACAGGCGTCACCAACATGGTGCCCGCGGGCGCCAGGTCGCCCGCACGGACCATGTGGATCGCCCACGGTCCTGTTCTGACAACAGCGTAAACATAATCAGTGTCTTCACATTGATGAATATCTTTAATTTTTATTAATGATAACATAATTTAAGAAAAATTGAGCAAAATTTTTATTTCGGAAGTGTGTGTATCAAACTAGTAGCCCTTCGCATGAATCTGTACCAAGAAGTAGCTCTCAGTTTCAAAAACTTTGGTGACCCCTGCTGTACGATATGCCCTACCCGCAGTTTTCGAAGTTTCGCCCAAAAAGTATTAGGTCTTCAGCCCTGTGACGTCACTTAGACGGTAAAGCTGCTTGTATCTTCGAGAATGGGACGGTGGTAGAAAAGAGAAAACCTTTGTCCTGAGAAAAAGTTCTATATAAATTCAAGCCGACAGCAGTAAATGAGCTAGAGGTTCTAAAAAATGCCAAACAATGTTTTTTCATGCCAACATCATCAGAAAAGGCCAAAAATTGCCGAACTATGACGTACATACCAAGCACCATTTTGTTATGCCAAACCACTTTGAAAAAGGCCAAATTTCTGGAATTTGGCCTTAAAAATGCCAACCTGGCAACCCTGCCCGTAACCACAAACTTTTCCTCACAGCGGGAAGTACAGCACGGGAGTACGAACTTGATTGCACCAGCGCAGCAGTCCGACTAATACCCGCAGCTACTGAAGCGTTGAGAGCGCTGCTGCGTTTGCTTACACAAGCAATTAGTGTGGGACCGACGTTGATCTGACACCGTTTTGTCGTTCTGGGGTTCGTCCATCATTATCTTCCAATTCTTGTTTGTGATTTTCCCATGGTCATAGCAAATTAATCTTCGAAACAACGAAAAATCACCATGCAGGATGGACATTTATGTTGCCTCCATTACTTTTTCCTTGGCCCCGTGGTGGCTCCCCCACTTTTTTAACTCTAAAATCGTCGCTGCACCCAATCGCTTATTGTCAAACACCCTAAGCGAACATGCTCACTATAGACCAGCGCAAACCAACAGAAACGAAGGAACAAAACAGAGCAGTTTTAACCTTGGTCAATCACGCTTGTCGAATCCAAAAGATGAGCAAGACCAACTGGAGAATAAAGAGAACTTAAACAAGAACGTTGAAATAATGGATACGATGCACTTGCAAATAAAGTTCATGCCAACGTTGCTGGATAACATCACTCTACTGTACATCCATAGCTTGCAGGCATCATCGGTTTGTATAATTGCCAATTAAACGATTGGCATATTTTTTCTTAAACCGAAGCAATAGTTTGATTTCATATCCGGTGGAATTTCTTGCCAGATATTCGGTCCCAATAAACTATTGATTTTTTATCCGTTTCCGTTCTAATTTTTGGTAATACGTGGTTGCCTTTGAAGGAGTGACTAGTGTTATAATTGTTTCCAATACACTTGTTCAAAATTTTTTGAAATACAGGTTGTTTCAAAAAATTTGACATCATTTTGCAATCTAATAACTTTGGCAGTTCCTGTTTAAATAACTTGAAATTTAGACAGCAAGTGTAGAAACAGGCCAAAATGTTGTGCTTAATATTTGATATGTTTATCTTTTCAGGTGTAGAATGTTTTAATTGATAAATAATTATGCGTACTGCGGTCAAACCCGTGTGTTCAAATGGTATTCACTAGCAGAGAAAAGGCGTTTTGTGTGTTGGAGTATGCTCGAACAAACTCAAACAAGACTGTGCAGCGTGCGTTTGTGAGGTGGTTTATGTTCCCCTTCTTCCTGCAAATGTAAACGAGCTCAAACAAAGAATCACTATCGCACTGGAGACAGTTACCCAAGACATGCTGCATCGTGTTTGGGAGGAGCTAGATTACCAACTTGGCGTTTGCCGGGTAACAGGCGGCGCGCACATTGAACATTTGCAAAATATTTTATGGAATTCACGTACCTTTAAATTGCTTATTCAAATTTACACGAATAAATCTTGTTTTGATCAACATTAAACCTGTTGAATTTCATTTGATTCGACTATGTAGTTTCTGTAATATTTACATGTCAAATGATGTCAAAATTTTTGAAACACCCTGAATATTCCGGCAAATGCTCATTGCTTTCCATGTTGTGCATGAGTTTAGATTACAGGTTCCAATTTGAAAACATCGTTTAGCGTCCACAGGTTCAATTTATGGAAAAACGGCATCGAAGAAGCTGTATTATGACAAACGTCATAATACGTACCACACGCTTCTGAAGTTGACCAAAGGATCTATGACAGACTCAGCAGCACATCCCAGCCGGTTCCACAATATTGGATTTGCGGATAAAGTAATGCAAATTGCACTTATTAACAACAGTAAATTTCTTGTATATATCTCACAAGACTACAAAAGAAAGCGCGCTTTTTAACTGAACACGCCAAAAAAAAGATCTATTTCAAAATTTGCTTACCTAATTTAATTCCATGTGACGTCATACTTTCACCGAAATCATTCACCAAATCTTCTTTTTTTCTACTCAAATCTTTCGCATACTGCCGAAAGTCAAATGGGAGAATTTGCGAATCAGCCAGTTTTCTTCCAATCTCGCCCACTGTTTGTGCCATAGCAAGATGATAAGTAAAATTTGGATCCACGTACTTCTTAACCAATTGAAATGTTTCGTAAACTGTGTGATAAACGGGATACGACTTAATTCCTATTCTCTGAAAAAGAGAAAACACGATGGGCATTAACAACCCTTCGTGTATTGCACAGATTCAAACCAGTGCAAGGAATAGAAAACAGGTTGGTTCAGGCTTAAGTTTACAAGGACGTGGAATTGGCGATCAGTAGTTTCTTTCCAACGAGAAATTGCGAAGTTCTTATAACATGGTTTGTACGGGAATAGATATGTAAAAAGGTTCAGTATTGACTACACAATAAAAGAGCACTACGCAGGTAAAACTTTGCTTTGCAGTCACCCATTCAATGCCGAGCACGAAGCTAGACGGGCCGCAAGTTTCTTTGTTCAAGTTCAAAACCTTTTGAACCCGCGGGGGACTGCGGGCGCCAAAATTTTGGCGCAGCGCAGAAGGTATGATCAGTCATAACTCCTGAACGGATCGGGCTAGAGAGCCAGTGAAAACATCTCTGGATGCAGGAGAAAGCAAGGAATACATTGAACTTGACAAAAATAGATCTTTACGTTTGAAACTTTTGAGAAAAATTCATATTTGTGAAGTTGTACTAAAATTTTGAAAAGTTTCGGAGAAAACCGAAAAACACGTTCCCCGCAGCGCCTCTAGCCTTACCGATCCAGTTTATGCGATTTGCCGACCGCCGAAATCTTCGAAAACAGGATTCTTTCAAAAAAAATCAATTAGGGTCGTTTCGGGGGGGAAACTTTTGGGGTCGAAAAGTGTAAGTTAGGCTTTTAGATCACGGTTTGGTGTTCAGAAAACCCCGCATTAGGGTTAGCGAGATGCTGAGTGGCTTAGAATATTCTAGAAGCCATTCTGAATATTAGAGACTTTGGGTAGGCTTCTAGCCTAAGGGTTGGGAAGTTATGGACAAAGATAGACCCTGAAAATTGTTCAGACACCAAGTGGTTTTTTTGATTTTATTCCCAAATAAAATTTTCCTGGTTATATTTTGGCTTGAAATTTGGTGGGATGATGTAAGACACCCAAATACACCTTTTCGGGAAGTTTGGTGGGGCTGATTGGTGCTGACTGAGAGAAAAGTAGCTTGAACTTCAAAATAACCCCAAAATCCATAATTTTTGCCCCCTTGGACACCCCATCAAAATTTTTTTCAACTTTTTTGATCATCATTGCAAAGGTAGCGTCTTCAAAAACATATTTTGTGGAACGTTTGTTTCCAACGTGTTTGTTTTAGGCTCTGTAGGCTACTGAATGGACGCAACTAGGTTCTGTCGCTTTCGTGAAAAACGTTTTTTTTCCATTAAATGACGTCACAATGACGTGAGAGGTGGGCATGACCCACATGAAAATGTGCGGGGTCGTCTTACGCATCCGCGGATATTTTCAGGGACTCTCTAGCTCAATCCTTTCAGAAGTTATGGTCGAACATAAGTTCTGGATTTAAAAGGTAGATGTAACCTCACCCGAAACTGAGCCCAAAATACAACCCTGCCTTCAAACACGCATGCTTAACCCACTGCACCACCTAGCAAATCAACACCTATTGTCAACTTAAAAGATAAGGACATTTGAAATCACTTTGCTGAAACTTGTGCTTTAGAAAAAACTTACTGTGTCATAAACATAACTTGCATCTATGCAAGAAACTCCGAGATTGTGCTGAAACATTGTGTAACGACTTCCCGAACCTAAACTTGAGAACCTGTAGGAAATGAAACACTTTGTAACAGCAGCCTGTTTCCTGCAGAGCTTTGCTGAATGCAGTATAATATTTCAACAAGCCTGCAGTATCTGCATCAAAATTGACGAGAATCTGTTGAGCAGTAAATTTCTCAAGAATAATCTGGTTTACTACATGTGATAACAGCCACAATTATTTCAATGTTTTTTCAGGACTTGCTTTAAACGTTTGTTGTCATGATAACATTAAATTGATGAGACACAAAATTTGCTGTCAACTCCTGATTAAAAATGGCAGTAAACTGATATGGAAAGATATTTGCTTAGCAATGTTGTTCGAAATGCCTTTACTCGGTAGAGCACCCGGTTGAGATCAACCAAATGTGCTGAAACATTTTGTAATCACTTACCTCGGCCGAGAAGAAAACCTAGAACTTGGTTGATTTGCAACCCATGTGTCATAGACTGTTTTTCGCCCATCAGCTATTTCTGCTGGATCGGGATTGTCTACAGTCTTTGAAGCTTCAAAAACCAAGTCACTGAGGCTGTACACGCCAGCACCACGGAATGTGTGATTGCCCAGGACTGCAATGTCCACATTGATGTAAGCGACAGCGCGTGTGTTTAGCTCTTTGTGGAACTCCTGTAACATTCATTGTAGGGATACTAGCGATAAACAAATGCTGACAAATAAATGCCATTGCAGTTATGTTTATGCGTGTCCGTCAATATTCACTTTGCTACATGCAAAGCAACGATATATGTGTCGTGAGGGCATTGGCTCTTAGAGATCTACGGTTTTCAGCGAATCAAACATGCTTTCATTATTGCAAACCACAATCAGACATGTAAGCTGTAATACAAGTTCATGCATTGTTGCAAGCTCTTTTGAATTCCTTTGATTATTTAGCGTATAACATTGAATTAAACAGAGTAAGTTATTTAGACATTTTTCATTGCTTTATTAAAATCAACAATAAAATTCTGCAATAAAAAAGTATTGGGAATTCCCAAAGTAAATGCCTCTCCTCTCACATCCAAAATATTTAACGCGAATCTTTTTGATTTACGCCAAACAGATAACCATCTTCAACTAATCACTCGCGTGCCCTTTTCGAACCTGTGGTGAGTCTTGCTGGACACACGTGGCCTGTGTTGTGCATCCCTGACCTTATCATAATTTTCAACCATTTTCAAGACTGCTTGTATCCATTTTCTGGAATAGTTCGTGCGTGCCTCGCATAGTGACAAACACACTTTAAATTTGTACCTGTTAACGTCTTCCGTCACCATAATTTAAATCAACAGGATTCACAAGCAACTAATTGCTGTAACAAACTTTAACAAAGTAACTAAGTAGCCTACTGCGTTCCTATCTGATTTGACGTTTTAACAAAAACAAAATTCATTTCTAATGCCACCAAATATTGAACGTGTTGCGTCACGGGTTTGATTTTATGACAACGTTTGTTACACATCCCACACATCCCAAGTAGAGTTGCACGTCCCTCAATTACATTATACAGTAGACTTATCTCAACTATTAGTTTGTAAAGAGAGTGGATGAGGTATCGATTCAGCTCCTACGTTTGGCGACTGACAAGCCGAAGATCTCTTTTTGGGAAATAGAGGCAATATCACATCTTTTGGAAATTAACATTTTAAGGCTCTTTTGAAATCAAATGCTGTGAATTACACGAAGCAAGCAACGCCTTTCGTTGCGCTGTGTTTTTGTTTTTTAATTTGTAAACACTTTTTCCTGCTGTACACTTTGTCATCAGTAATGCAAGATTAGTGTGATATATACGAGTATATAGATCACATATATTTTACTTGAATAGAAACAATTGAAACTGCATTGAACTTAAACCACAATTTCCTGTCCAAACGTTTACCACGTAAAACGTTTTACAAGTTTTTTGTAATCTTGGAAATAGATAATTGAAAAATATTCAAGCAAAAAACATAATTTACCTACCTCCACCCATTCTGTTGATCCAATTAGTCCATACTCCTCAGCAGCCCAATTACAAAAAACTATGGTTCGCCTTGGTCTCCAGCCTGTCTTCAACATTTCTCCAAATGCTCGGACTATTTCCAGCATCGTTGCCGTTCCGCTTGAAGGATCAATGGCTCCAAAAACCCAAGCATCTCTGTGGTTTCCGAACAATATGTACCTGTCTTTAATCGAAGAAAAATAAATACCGAAAAGAGCCAAAATATTTATTTTTGTACAACTTCGTGTTTTGAAAAACTTTTAACGTATTCTTGATTTTGTAAAAAGCTAACTGTTGCATTTTGTTGAACAGTGGAGACTGATCTGACTGAAAACAGAAGATCAACAGCTCTTGTGACTAGGTAGGTCTTCAAGGGATTCTTAGAATCTTTAAGTGATTTAAGTACCGCATACGCCACTTTTCTTGCTGAACTTTGCAACACCGTAACTCGCCAGCCGATTGAGCTAGATAGCTGTTCAAACTCTGTACGGATTCGGAAAGTTGTGCAGTTTAGATAAACTTTTTAAGTTTTTTTTGTGTGGTTGATATCATAATTGCAATAGGTTTTCGCGTATTTGGCCGAGTTTACATGTCCCTAAGCGCCAACCCAACGAGCCAGTTTTGGCTCAACTTTTTTTGCAAACTAGGTTATAATCCGTGTTTTCAGAGGGCTTCATCAACTTCCTTGCGTTTCTGGATCCAAAATTATGGCTCAAAAATCCAAGTTTCGGGAAAAACAATTACAAGGAAGGTATATGATTTGCTCTATCAGGGCAAATTTGGGTCAGGATAAAGTAAGCAGCAGAGTGAGCTAGTGAGCTGTTCAAGGCAGCCTTCTTAAACTCGGAAAGTTTTGTAGTGTTGGAAAAAATATTGAAATTTGGATTTCGGGTTTTTGCTCGATGACGTCATCATTGGGGTAGGTTTTGCGTTTTTTTGGACGACGTCACCGACCGATTCATTGAGCCGATAATGTGGCTCAAAATTGTACTGGGTAGTAGGCTCTTTGCAGCTCTTGATCGACTTCTAGCGTTTCTGGGGACCAAATTATGGCCAAAACAGCAAATTATTTGATTTATTCCCTAGGGGATTAGCGGAGATTTCCATAATTAATTTGCAGTCTTTTGCCCACAATTTTGGAACTAAAAACGCTAGAAGTTCAATCAAACATTCTAAAATTTCGTATATAGCCTAGTTTCCAATAAAAGTGGATTCAAAAAATTGGCTCTTGGCGTTGGCGTCCACAGACAGATAACATCTTCCAAATATGCATGAACAAACTCCCATTATGACATCATCGACAACAAACCCGAAATCTACGGCTTATATATGTATTTTTATTCTAAACTATAAGACTTTCCGATTCTTTAGAGGGTTTGAACAGCTCTCCAGCTCGATCGACTGGCGAGTTTTGGCCTTTAGCCAAAATGGTCAAGATTACTTTTTGTAGGGACTTGATTTTTTATCCAAGTTTTGGTTTTCGAGCCATAATTTTGATTCAAGGCATGCTAGCAACCAATCCAGAGCTTTGAAGAGTCGGATCATAGCCTTGTTTCTAAAAAAAATACTTGATCCAAAAATGGCTCCTTCCGTTGGCGCCCAGGTAACCTCAGCCAAAAATGCGCAAAAACTTGCCGTCATTATGACGTCACCCACAAGAAATCCCAAACCTAAAACTAAAAATATTTTTTCAAATCTCAACTGGAAGACTTCCTGAATCCGTAGATTGTTTGAACAGCTCTCTAGCTCAATCAGCTGGTGAGTTATGGAGTTGCAAAATGGCAGAACATTTTGCAAAAAAAGTGGCGCACGCTGGATCTAAAGATCCATTTGGTAACATGCTTTCGCAGCAAAATCAGTTTGACAAAGCAGGAAAAAATTGATATTCAGTAAAACAGGAAAAATTCAAGTGCAACAGGGTGACACTTTTGTTTCAGGAAGAAATACCCTTATCAATTGACAGTGGATATGCACGTCTGTAATGCGAATAACAGCCCATGGCATTTTGTTTGAAAGTCCAGTGTATTTGCTATAACGCCATACAGTCTAGTCATGTAATGCAGAACTAAATATGAGTCTTAAATTACACTTGCAAGACCTCTTAATACACTGCGATACATGAAATATGATTTTAGTGTTGGATCTGCTGTACATTGTTAGCTCTTGAACGCGGTCTTTCAATGATGAAAAACAAAACATGATTGGCAATGACATACTACTACGTATCTCACCATACGTGTGCATGTGGAAGCTAAACTAAGTAGAGTGTGTTGCGAAAGGTTGAAATACGATGTTTATGCTCTATGCGCTGGTAAAAATACATTTGCATCGCAGCAGCAATATCTCTATCAATCTATCAATTATTGGAGTGAAATAAGCGTCCCACAAAGAACCACTTATTTTAGGTGGTTGCATTAGGAGTTTGATAGATGACATCACTGAGGCAAATAAATATTTTGCTTTACTACTTGTCTGTTGTGGACTATTCCTAGATCCCAGCCATGTTTCTTTCACCTAAGGGACTTTGAAACGTCACGTGTAGCATTTGTAACTTCAGACATACCTGGCTCGGAGCTGCCTTTGATATAACCAATGACGTTGTTAATCTTTTTTTCTTCGTTGGCCGTTTTCACATACATCTTCATTTGACTGCAAAAAACGGGTGTTTGTTTGAAANAGTTGCAAACAGCAATTGCCTAGNGGTTTCGTCGTTTTANTTTTGGAAGGGTTTTGAATAATCTTGNTGAGTTTTTTACGGTTATGTTCTTAAANTATGAACAACTGGCCTCAAACCTTTGCAGCCTTTAGCATGCATTTCGTAAAACACCTTGAATTTAATAATTCAAATATTCACAAAAATTTAAAAAATAATAATATGGATATATGCACTGGGTACTTTAGGGTAATAACTAAGAAAAGGATTTTTAGAATTACATGACATAATTTAACAGCTGCAAAATCTCTCTTTCTCTATTACCTCATTTGATCAGCACCAGTAAATCCAGGACCATATCTGTAAGTGATGTTCATTCCACCTCTCCAATCTTCCCGAACCTCATCACCCTGTAACCTTTTCATGTAGTTCACAGCATCCACGTATCCAATCGGAGTAACGGGAATCTTCGGAAGAATGAGGTTTTCATCCTTTTCGTGCCAAGCAGTGTCTATAAAAGAAAACCAATATTGAAAATGTCCCAGAAAAAACTAACAAGATTTACTTAAAACAGGATAACAACATTTGGCTTGATTTCTAAAGTCTTATTTTGCTCTTCTTTGACTCTACTATGGACAACATAGTTTGTAAACAAAGCTTATCACATATATATCAAAACATTGAGGTTTTTCATAATTTCAACTCTGCAGTACGTTTTTGTGTGAATCAAAATGTACACTGGATCAAAAACGTATTGGAAACAATAAATTCGACATTTGTTTTTCACCACAAGATGATATCAAAATTTTGGTAGCCACGTTTATGTTTATACAATTCCAGCTTCAAGAAACATTTGTTTTCAAATTTCTTTAAAGTTTTTTTTTCTACCGCAGTTATTTCCTGACAAAGTATTAAAAGTACTGTTCATTAGCACAGTGAACATTGGCCTAGTTATGTCAAAACCAAAGGTGGCATTCTCGTTGAGAATAAGGATAAGATTGAATCAAACGCTTTATACAAGATCATGTTTTTTTAACCTGTCGATGGGTAGTTGACTGTCCTTGGATCACCTCTGATCAACTTGAGATTTCCTCTTTGTGCTCCTGTTTTAGGCAGATACCAATCGTCAGGATAAACTCCTGCCCATGGCACTGTATAATCAGCTGGGTCTGAGTAAATGATCAGACCAATGCATCCATATTGCTCGGCATGTTTTGCTGTCAAAGTAAAAAGTGCTAAGGTAAATGGTTGCAAGAAATTTGAAAATCATTCACAGCCAAAAGCAGCCGTATGAAGGGGACTGATAACAATTTTAACCACTAATATTATGGAGGTTTCTGTGGTTTTCGTGATCTGCTTCTTTGCATCTGATGTATTTTCTAACATAGAAAACCACCATCAACTTAAAAAGTGCTACTCGACCTTTATTTAATATTCAAGATTATTCCCTGATTTCGCATAAACTTTCGCCTTGGTTTGTTTTTGCTCAAAGAGCAAATTGAGGTGAAGAGGAATGGACGGAAAGAACCAAGTTAATATTTCTCCAGTAGATCCTCGATCATTTAACGCGTAAACTTTCCTCATTAACTGACGGAGGTAACCACCAGAAACTACACAACTTGTTGCTTTGGCATTCAAGCATTTCACATCATTTGCATATCGTCATTATACCTTTGTCTCCGCGGAAAATGCTGCCATATCGTGAAATGCAAATTTTCCCTTCGATATCAATCTGCAGAGTTCTATTCAAGTAAATAAAGTCTTCTATTGTTCCGAAATTGACGTATAACAAATCTCCCTGTGAATAAAATTTCAAAACATCTTAAATGATAACACAAAGTTTAATTTATTTGATTTGCGAGGAAAAAATATATTATTTCTTTTTCATTTTCTGCTGAACAAATCGATGCGACAGGAATTTTTGAACTTTGATTAGAAATTTGCAATATAGAAACTATTGTCCATATCTTTGTTTACTAGGCAATTAATAACCAAGTGACGAATAACTTGTACTTTGTGCTAAGTAAAGTGGTATATCGTACACAAAATACTTTTGAACATCATGTGTGTTAGGAGTTTCTTCTGCCTATATGCACGTTTTCTAACGTTGTTGAGTTTCGCCGCTGTTGTCATTGGGCGATGCGAGTTTCGCCGCTGTTTATTATTGGGCGATGCGTTCGATAAGCGGCGCGCTGTCTTGAGTTGTTTATGTGCTTCGTTCGTGAGCTCATTCTTTTTTGTCAGCGTCTTGAAGCCGGTAAAGGGATCGTGAAGAACGGTGCGCGCTTATGTGCGCTCAGTAAAACAACTGTTGATTTATGTCGATTCTGTCCTAAAGGAAAAAGGTTGACAGCTCGCAAGTACAGACGCGTGCGGTTAACACAGCCTTAAACAGTCTTTTCATAGGAACTGGGATTACCGGCACCCACAAAAATTCCTTAACAATAAGTTCTACACGCCTTTTGCTGTTTAAGCTGCTTGTAAATTGCTGAAACTGCTAGAGAAATGTCCCGCTCGGAGAGGGTTTTGGAAATCCTCGCTTGTGCTCGTAAGGCATTACAAGAAAGCTATTTACATGCGGAAACTTTAATGCTTGATCGTCGTAATGTCGACGAACTTAAAGAACATTTGGTAGTTGTAAATACGCATTATGAAACTCTATCGGAGTTTTTGGAAGGGCTGTCGGATGAAGACGTCATCCCGGGTACCCCCTCTAGGAAGGGCGATTATAGGAAGAACAAGAGAGTTTGATGAGGGGTGTTAGCCACTGGCTGAAAGAAGCAACGAAAAAAGTGCCAAGTGTATCTAAACGGTCGTCGAAAGGTGTACCGAGTGGATCTGAAAGGTCGTCAAAACGAGGCAGTAAGTCGCAGTCTATCGATACAACGGAGTTGCGTTCTGTCTCTAGCTCGGTACGAAGTGAAGTTTCAAGAAGTAAGGTCAAAGTTGACTCCCTCGTCTTGCAGCGGAGCAGGAAGAAGCGAAGTTGCTCAAGACATCCGAAAGAGTACGAAAGGAAGCTCTAGAACGCGCGGAAAAGGCCCAACTGGAAGCAGAGGAGCTGGTAGCGAAGGCGCAAACGGAAGCCGAAGAGCTTGCTGCCAAGGCACAAGCTGTTAGAGCGCAAATTGAAGCAGAGGAGGTTGCTGCCCAAGCTCGACAAAGGACGATGGACGCACAGAGAAGCAGAAGCGAATGCTCGAGAAGCACGCCCATCATGGCAGAATTTGACGGAAATCCCATTAACTATCAATCATTTGTGCGTCAATTCACAGCTTACATAGCAAAAAAGACGCAAACGGACGATATGAGACTACTGTTTTCGTTACAGCACTGCAAACCCGACGTTCGTGAAAATATTGAGCGTTTTACGTTTAAGATCCGGCAGAGGGTTACCGACTAGCGTAGCAAACGCTGTTTGAAAGGTATAGACAGCCACACGTAATCGCGCGATGCTGTGAGCAGTGTTGCGATCGGAAATCCCGAGCGGCATGTGCGCAAAGCTTCGCACCGCGGCAGTAAGCAACAATAGACATCATGCGTCGCTCTCTCTCTTACTATTGCTTGCTCACACTACATGTATAATGGTGTTATTCTTCACGCACATCCCATTCGTGATGAATCACACAATCAACGCAACTCCACCGGAGAGATTGCAACAGCAGCATCTTGAAACCGCATGATCCTGAAAGTTTAACGAAACTATCGGCTTTGCTGGACAAATGCCTCACGTCCATGCAAGGCGTTGGGCGTGTCTCTGGTGTTGACTCGTGGATGTAATGCTAGCTGTGCTCAAAAAGTTACTAGTTTCCTTGCAGGAAAAATGGGTTGAAAATTCATCCCAATTAGAACGACAACAGGTCGACGAGCAACATTTATTTCCTTGGCTACTTTCGTTGCAGAGGAGAGTACAAACGCCAACTCAATATTTGGTAAGGTCTTGTTTCCTGCTGTGGACCGTCGATTGCCCAAGATTAGAGGAAAGGTGTCGTCGCACAACGTGGTAGTTGCAACGTCCGCTGCGGCGGCGAGCAACAAAGGCGATGAGGAAACAATTACCGTATTTATTCGAGTATAACTCGCAAAATTATGTACGGAATTCTAATCAAAAATTAAGGGTGCGCGTTACACACGAGTTTTTTCATCAGCACGCTTTATTATTTTTTTTTTTCTCTTTCATAATCTTTCTGCAGCCTGATGATGAATCCGGTTTTAAATTGTAAATTTCATTTGGGAATTCTGCTTATACTGGCAGTTTTCTTTACCAGTGAACCGTACGTTATCAATAAATGTTTTGTTACAGCCACATGTCTTCAACAGCAGATTTTACTTTCTATCTTTAGTCAGAGCTAAGAAAAAAGGAAAAAAAATTATACCAATTTTTCATTCAAATTAAGGGTGCGCGTTATATACGAGTGCGTGTTATATTCGAATAAATACGGTATTTGTCCATGCTGCTCCGCACCACACCATCTGATTAAGTGTAAAGCGTTCGCTAAATTTACGTCTCGCGAAAGGCGCAATCCCGTTCGCGTTAAAAAGTTGTGCTTCAGATGTTTACGTAGCAACCACTTGATCAGAGATTGCAAGGTGAAGACGGGCTGCAGCGTGGAAGGCTACGCCAAAGGGATGTCGCATCATATTTTGCTTCACGATTCTAAGCCATCACCGACCGGAGATCGTGTCAAAGAATCCAATCGAAGTGGAAACGGTGACTGCAGCACAACTGAGACGACTACGGCCTCTGAAGTAAGCTTGTCTCAGTCTAAGGTGTACCTTAATGTCGTGCCCGTTGTTGTTCGTTATGGCGGGCAGGAAGTTACCGTTTGCGCATTTTTAGATTATCGTTCCACCGCAATTTTTTGTAACCGCAAACTAATGGAAATTCTTCAAGCTACCGGACATCCGAAATTGCTTACCTTTAATACGCTCACTGATAGCAGAAATTTAGACAGCATTGCCATAAAGGTCTCTGTACGACCAGTAGATGGCGGTGAGTGGATCAGCCTCAATGAGGTCTTGATCACAGACGAAATACCGGTTACACCAAAAACTCTACCTTCGAGAAGAGTGCTAAACGTCTTTCCACACTTGGGCAACGTTCGCTTTCCGACGATAGATGACGGCACAGTAAGCTTGTTATTAGGGGCTGATGTGCCCGAAGCACTGCGTGTACTAGCTGTTCGCCATGGTCAAGGTCGGAGTCCAGATGCTATTAAGACACCACTTGGGTGGTCGCTGTTAGGACCAGCGTTCAGTGCTCGAGCGGCGCAGGCNACGTAGACGTTGAAGCTGCAGACGTTATGTTTCTCCGAGATGAGAGCGATGTGCTAGTCGATGGGGATTTAGATGATCAAGGCGACCTAACCTCTTTTTCTCCTGTTTCAGTTGACGCTAGAAAGGCTTACAGGTTAATGGAAGAAACGGTTCAGTTCTGCAATGGGCATTACCAGTTGCCACTTCCGTGGAGGTACCATCATCTTCTACCGGACAACCTGAAAATGGCTCAGAAACGTCTTTCTGGATTGCAACACCGTCCGGCCAAGGACANGGACATGCTATGCAAGTACGTGGAAAGGATGCGATCGATCTTAGACGCAGGATATGCCGAAGGGGTACCTCAAGATGAAATTAAGACTTCAGGTCGTGCATAGTATTTGCCACATCACGGTGTGATTAATGAAAGGAAGCCTAGCAAGAAGTTGCTGGTCGTTTTTGATTGTGCAGCCGAAAGACCTGTCTCTCAACCAAGTTTTAATGCAATGGCCAGATCTCGTCAATAATTTGGTTGGTGTGTTACGATTGCGTAGGGAATCGATTGCATTGGTAGCCGATATCGAGTCAATGCTTCATCAAGTTTATGTTGCGCCACGTGATCGAGATTGTCTTCGATTTTTTTGGTGGCCTGGGGGCGATATATCAAAGGACCCTGTAATCTGCCGAATGAAAGTACATCTGTTCGGAGCAATGTCTTCACCTAGCGTGGAGCGTTTTGCTTATGAAGAGATGCGAAAGATTTTGGTGCTGAGTTTGAGCCTGTCGTAGCATCCACTGTGGAACGTTCGTTCTATGTCGATGATTTGTTGGCCAGTGTACCTGATGCAGAGAATGCGAAGATTCTGATTAACGGACTTTGCTCCATTTTGTCTAAAGCTGGGTTCCACTTGAGGAAATGGTTACCCAATTGTCCCTATGTTTTGCAGAATTTGGCACAGGATGAACTGTCCGATCCACGTCAGTCGTACGGTTTCAGTGATGTTCAAGAGAGCGTACTCCGAGTCCAGTGGAACGTTCGTGAGGACCAGTTTTGCTGCTTTTTGGTCAAGCTGCTCATGAAACCGCGTATGCGTCGCGGGTTGTCAACGGAAAATTCCCTGTTCGATCCTCTCGGATTTGTAGCGCAGGTTATGCCAGAGGCACCTTGTATTTATCGCAGCTTAAGTCAGCAGGAGATTGAATGGGACGAGCCGATACCAGAGAGAGAACTGCGAAAATGGGAAATGTGGTTGTCAAGTCTATCGTAACTGCAATATATGGCAATTCCGGGTTGCCTCGGTCTCAGCTCATATGTTGACATGCAACGTGCCAATTGCATTATTTTGCAGATGCATCCATTACCGCTTATGGCGTTGTGTGTTTCTTGCGGTCTGTAGATAACGAGAATAACATTTTCTGCTCGTTCATAATGTCGAAGTCTGATCTAGCTCTGCAGGATGAAGTCTCCGTCCCGAGGTTGGAGCTCATGGCTGCAGTTTTGGCGGTCAAACTAGACATGACGGTTAAAAAGGAGCTGAAACTGGATCTGCTGCCTTCATTATTCTGGACCGATTCCTCGATGGTTCTTAAAGTGTACGAAATGATCGAAAGCGATTTCCTATATTCGTTTCCGGAAGGTTGGCCTTCATTTGCAAGCATAGTTGCGTGTCAAATTGGAAGCACGTACCATCGGAACAAAATCCGCCCGATCTGCTTTCGCGAGGTGCTACAGCAGAAGTTCTTGGTACGACTAACACGTGGTTTAATGGCCCGGACTTTTTGTCAAAGAAACCAGCAGCTTGGCCGAAGAAATTTCTTGATTGTGACGAGGAGGTTCCTCCAGAATTTTTCGACAGATGTAAAACGGTTAATACAATCTCAGCAGTGGCCGATTGTACGCCTACCGAATGTTTCCTGAACCAATTTTCACGTTTGTACAGATTAAAGATTGCTACCGCCTGGTTCAGAAGGTTTCAAGTGTTCTTGAAGAACAGAATGTGCAACGCCCACCTGAAGACTCCACGCAACCCTCTGGCAGTAGTCGAGCTACGTGAAGCGGAAGTCAGCTGGGTGAAGTACATTCAACAACGGCAACACTTCGCTCGGTGGATCTTAGGTTTTTCAGGTGACAAGCGGAGGATCGTCGGTAAGACTTCTATTAATAAGCTGAACCCGTTCTTGGTTGATGGCACCTTACGAGTAGGTGGTCGCCTGGAAAAGTCTCCTTTGGGGTTTGAAACGAAGCATCCGATAATCTTGCCAAAGCTTTCTCACTTCACGCATTTAATTGTGCGTGATTCTCACGTGAAGTGTGGTCATTCTGGTTTGAACCACACTATAGCTGTGTTGTGTCAAATGTATTGGGTCATTGGGGCAACGGCTACCGTGCGTCGAATTATCAACCAGTGCAATAAATGTCGCCTTAAAACAGCAAAGCCTGTAAAGCAGCTGATGGCAGAGTTGCCAGATTCACGTTTGCAGCTTGGTTTCCAACCCTTTGCGCATTTAGGAGTGGACAATTTCGGACCCGTAATGGTTCGTCAACGCCACAGTGCAGTAAAACACTACGGGTGCCTGTTCACTTGTATGACTACGAGGGCGGTGCATCTGTAGGTAGCAAGAGATTTATCTACTGACCTACTGACACCTTGATTAATGCAACTCGTCGTTTTGTTGCTCGTAGAGGCCCTGTGCAGCACATCTACTCAGACAACGGAACCAATCCGGTTCGAGCTGAACGCGTGCTTCGACAAGCTATTAATTCCTGGAATCAGGACCAGATTTACGAACATTGTCGGCAGAGCGACATCCAATGGAGCTTCAACCCCCCGACCACAAACCATATGGGCGGAGCGTGGGAGCAAATGATTCGCAGCGTTCGACGTGTCCTGTCATCCCTCACCAACGACCGTGTTCTCACCGATCAACTAAAAACATTTCTGCTGGAGGCAGAGTCAATAGTCAATTAACGTCCACTTACTCCAGTTACGATGGACTGGACATCGACGGTGAAACGCCCTTGACGCCAAACCATCTTCTTCGAGTCAACGCAAGCGTCGGTCTCCCGCTAACACGTATTGACGAGGAAGACAGCTACGTCCGACGAGGTTGGCGCCATGTGCAATATCTGGTCGATCGATTTTCAAAGAAGTTTGACTAGTTGCGGACTTTCATTGCTCGTCCGAAGTGGTTCCAAAGGGAGCGCGACCTTGCGGTTGTTACTGAGACCGGTTTGGTTCGCTCCCAGTGGCCCCTGGGAGGGTTGTTGAGGTTCTCTCTGATGAACATGGCGTTGTACGGACTGCTGTTGTGAAGATGAAGGGCCGTGAATATAAACAACCCATACATAAACTGTGCTTATCTATTCAGCGCGACATGACAACTGTTGCAAATCGCTGGTAAATTCGTCCCCCACGTAAGCAAAGCGCAATTGTGTGTATCGCTCAGGTTCCTCGTTTTTTGGTTCGGAATCTTGTCTGTTTTTGACATTACTTGACAGCAATTTCGGGGGGAGTGTTAAGAATTTCTTCTGCCTATATGCACGTTTTCTAGCATTCTTGAGTTTCGCCGCTGTTGTCATCGGGCGATGCGTTCGATAAGCGGCGCGCAGTCTTGAGTTGTTTAAATGTGCTTTCTTTCGTGAGCTGATTCGTCTTTTTTGTCAGTGTCTTGAAGCCGGTAAAGAACGGTGCGCGTTTATGTGCCCTTAGTAAAACAACTGTTGATTTATGTCGATTCCGTCCTATAGGACAAAGGAAAGAGGTTGACAGCTCGGAAGTACAGACGCGTGCGGTTAACACAGCCTTAAACAGTCTTGTTATAGGAACTGGGATGACTGGCATCCGCAAAAATTCTTTAAGAAGGTGATTGAAATTATTTCTTGCAAAGTTTAATGGGTTGCACGAGTTGGAACTTTTCCAAGAAAATGTTTCTCGAAACGCATTTCAAGATTTATTTAAACCAGACTGAGTGAGTTCTCCAGGTGATAGCAGAAGAGGAGCGGCTTCGGCATTTGTTGAAATTATTGCTCACCTTATTGTTAGCAAGGAACTCTCACTAAACATAAGCACATTATGCCAAGTAGTAATAGGAGAGGTTTACGATCTGTATTGCATGGGTTTTGGGTGTGTTCGGGTTCAAGTAACTAGGGGTTTTCCCCAGCCTCCCTGACCCCCCGACCTATATTTTCAATATTTTTTTGTGTTTTTGATATTTTTGGTATTTTTTGTGTTTTTGATATTTTTTTGTGTTTTTGATATGTCACTACAACTAGATTTTTAATATTTTACTGTTAGTATCTTTACACCAGCTTATGATGCATTGCAACTCGCGCACACATGGCGTTGATAAAAATGATGTGCACAGATGAAAAAACACATGCATGGATTAACTTTGCAGCACTTTAAAAGATGCTGCCATAAGGTATATATCAGAGGTGATCACGGAGCAGGATTGCCGAAGTGGACTCTTGCCAGAGTTGGCATTTTAAGCTGGAGCAGGAACCGGGGCCGGCGTCAACACTTAGGTCAGTGCAGGAGCCAATCAAAATTTTTAAGGGACCTATTGGAATTCTTGTAATGATGCTTGTTGTTGTCAAACAGAATGGAAATAACTGAGACGTGTTTTCTGACCAGCGTCGTCAGATATCAATATACTGAGACACTTGGTGGGAGTAACGAGCATTTCACCACTAATTATGGTTTCAGAAGTTAGTGCCTATGCAAAATACGGTGTTTTAAGTGTCAATGCACTTCGGGAATTTAGGAATCCATGCCGTAATCATAGAAATGTTGGGCTAATGATGTCGGGAAACACAAGCCACATGGCAAAAAAACAATGGTCAACAAAACAGACTATAAAAGTTAAAGATGTAACGGTGTGATGAAATGAACTATAATATTGCCTACGTTAAATTTGAAAGGGATTGTAAGTTATGCGTAATGTTAATCTTAATTTTTTTGGTAGAATTTGCTTGCGCATTCATTTTATGCCTTAGCTTGGCGCAGTAAAGATGCAGAGTTTTGACTGAGCAAACGGTTATAGTAGGATTCAATATTGGTAAAACATGTGATCAGCTGCTGACCTTGCAGAATTAAAATGAGTCTTTTGTAGAAATTGAAATTCCCCCCTCATATCAAATAATTGTCAGACACCTGATTAATAAGTGAAGCTTGAATTACTTAACTAGTGTTTCAACAGTTTACAATTCATGACTTAAATTAAAACCTATAGTGTTAAAAATATGTTTGATTAACAGTGTCTATTTTGGGTCATCAGGCAAAAACTGTCCTGCAGTTATTTTGTCAATGGCTGTACACAATGTTTGAAGTGGCCACATGACAATTTCAAAACAAATTACAAGTTTGGAATGCATGACGGACTTAGCTGACCGTGACGTCTAATTTAAGTGCAGGCAAGCTTTAGGTGTCTTTTTGTCTACGTTGTAAAGTATAGGCTAAACCATAACTCTAAACCTCTGCGTGTGGTGTCTCTCTGTATTGTGCTAGTCACGTGACCCTTTCAATCATTTCTGTTCAATGAAAGGCAAAATAACAACATCATATATTTTGCCGCATGAGGCAAAATAGGCACTATCTTTTTGATATGAATCACTTGGAAATTTGTGGAGTATGAACAAGAGTCGGAGTTGATGTTTCAAAATTTTTCCGAGTCGGAGCAGAAGTCTTTAAGCCACAAACAGGAGCGGTGTCGGAATCTGAAAAATGTGACTCCGCTCATCTCTGGTACATATTGCTATATTTTTACCATTATTTGCCGATTTTTATTCACGTCTTTTTAACAAAAAACATTTCCAGAATTAAGCAAAGATCAGATCAGCACGAAGCATGAATTAGCAAAAACTTGAGCAAATCCGCCAGAGCACCTGAAACTGTCTTCATAAGTTTTGAAAAAGTAAGTTAATTGAAGGATAAATTTTTCACTCAGTTCAAAACCATTTATCTTATAAAAAGCAGAAGCAAGATAACTGGAAGTAGGAACATCACAAACGAGGTATCAAAATGCAAAATGCGCATCATACCATTCGATGCATATTAAGTAATGTTGAAAAAAATAATAATCCAATTGATCTCTCAGAATACAACGACCCACTAGCTCCCTATGTCTTGAAAAAAACGCCTATCAAACAAGGCAAATTTAAGTAAAGTTGTTTTCAATTTGAATCTTTCAAAATTTTTTCATGGATGCATTTTCAAATGGAAAAGCATGTATCAGATTCTTTATGTGATGTTTTTTTCACGCATTGTTTCAGCATAAAAGTCTTTTACCATATCTGTCTAAAAATACCAATTCAGTGAATAGCTAATATAACAAAATGCCTTTAAACGTTATTTTGTTTTGTTTCAATCCAGTGTGATTAAAAATATCTTAAAACGTTGAAATATTGCGGATAAAATGTCTTCGCCGATATGGTGTTCATTCAGTAGTCAATAGTCGCTTCTAATTGAGAGTACACCGGAATAAGAATCTACAATTATGTATGTTCACTAGGTTGTCAGGATATCTTTGCTTGAATAACCGCAAGACATTCGATAGNTAAAACCAGCAAGTCTAACAAATCATCNGCATACTTTTCTTCTTACCACAGGTTCTCCAGCAGCAGAATAAGCATTGAAAGGATTAACAACGTCCGGATCGTTTTGTTCTGGGTCTATGACAAGTTCTTTTGTTTGGGACTTGTCCACCTCATTTCCATCGCTTGTTACAACAGCAACGTAATTAGAATCTTCCTGCTTAGGGTAGGAGAGAAGCACATTGTAAGACGGAGTCACTACAGTATCCAGACCATATTCTTCCCATTTTTCTTTTATGTAGTTTGCCAGTTCAACTTCATCGTTATCACGTCCAGCGATGTGAGGTTTTTTTGTCAAGTAACTGCAAATAAATGCTTTCAATAAATTTCCTCAAAGTTTAAAAATTTTATTGACAAAGTCAACTTGCTGCGTTAACAAATATTCATTTCAACAATAAATTTCTGAAAATTCAACATTTGAACAATATTTTCAACAAGATTCATTAAACGGGAAAC
>JGI24158J21664_10002804_pt1 | contig 21454 bp, 13 predicted proteins | sample Ectturendosymbi3_FD_21664 | JGI IMG/M metagenome (IMG submission 21664)
TAAAAATGTAAAAACAGTATTGTCTAAAACTTGCTTCCAGAATGCACAAAAATGCGTATTTTTAGGTGTAATTTTGCAAAATTTTCCTGGGGGCATGACCCCGGACCCCCATAGAATGGTCGTGCCTTCGACACTTCCCCTAAAGTTGATTTGTGACGTCACACGATTGTGACGAAACTTGGCCTCCCCCTCGGAAATTTTCTGCGCACGCCACTGCTTGCAGAAATTGGCCAGCCTACAAAGGGGGATTGGGTGTAAGGCATTAGACAACGATGGCAGTGCTTCGCTCTCGGGCCAATTAACTTATATTTGCATTCCCCCCTCAAGCAAGTTTCCATCAGATCCATGCAGCATGTGTTAGTAGACCTGCAATACAAGAGTTCTCGGCAAGAAACTTAACCATAGCAAACTTACTTTTAGCCATTGGCATTGGCAGAACGAAAAAAGACATAAACAAGTTTCTACTGAAGGATAGTAACAATCATTTTGTAAAAATGCAAACGTTTACTTGTTGCTTCATTCATGGTTAACAAATCACATCCACAAACCTGCTTGCAGGAGCAAGAAAATGATCACTTGACAAGAAAGGAAGAACCACGCTAATCGGATCATTGCTGGCACAAACAAAATGTCTTCTGTGGCGTCAACAATGCTTCTTGGTGTAATATTTGTTACTTTTTGACAAACCACTAATGATTTTGCTAAAATTACAGTTTCGGATTTGGAAAACGTTATTATTGTCAAATTGGTGAGCTTTGCGTAACTTATTTGGAAAAAAATGTTCCACTCAGTTTCTTACTGATAANCAGCATCGCATGCGAAACATCGAAGCTCGTACAAACTGCTTGAAAAAACTTGTTTATATCTCTTTTTTCTTTNCAATCCCTGAATCAAGCTATGTGCTTTGAAACCAGTTTTTCAGAAAAATATTGGAAGAGGAACATTATATGTATGTTTGACTAAGTTGCGAGGTAGAGTTTTGAGAAAAGCATCAAGACGTTTAGTGCTTCATTCAATCGTTCCTATATATACTGTAGTAAGCAGCTTACAAATTACCTAAAAATATTTTTTGAGATCCAGTTTTCGTAATAATTATGTCACCAACGTTAGTCTCACTTTTGCGCTCGTCAGTATTTGATCAAAGTAAGATAATTTGACGTCAAACAGACAGTTTCCGATTGGAAATTTAACCATCTAGTTTCTGGTGATGATGACACCACACTTTCATAAGAAAAGCACAATGAAGGATAATTTCCGGTATCTGGTTTCAATTTTGCGAAATCAATAGAATGTAAAACACAAAGTCATTGGAAACACCAAAGAAAACGAAGCATGTTTGTCTCTCGTTTTGAGGTGCTTGCATGGCCAAGTTATTTAAAGCAGGATTTAAACCTGGTTTATATTAATAAAATGAATGTGTTACAGGTTCCATTAAAACCAGCCACAGAATTACTGCAAAATAGGATAAACTATTCTTACTAAAACAACTAGATTTCACGTAAAAATCAGAGGCATACGGGTATAAACAGGGACAGCTTGGTCACTTTTAAATGACATTCGCTTTCCGGAAAAGATCTAAAAATTAACGAAAGCAAAGTTAAATGAGATTGATTAACCAACTGTCAATGCCGCTACTTTCCGTTTAGCAAATGCACCGGGCTGCATATAAACATTGAAATGTTTCGAAACAATTTCAGCTCACTGTTCTTTTGCAATGTGATAAATTCCTCTTTTGCAACCTTGGAAGTAGAAAACATTTACCTACAATCATCTTAGAAAATAGTTCTACAGTGATTACAGAGTGCTTTGCAGACTTATCTTGCTGCAGTCAGAATTTTTTTTATCAAGAACACTTCTGTTTTTTGAACACTTCAATCATATTCAAGTTTCACGAAGCTGCACGGGCGTCTGAAAATGTTTTTGTTGCCAGTCACTGTTAATCTGCTAGCATCAGCTCTTGTTTCACCATTGTGTCTGCAGAGCGTGAGCTTTTTTATTTTCTGGAACTAACCACAATTTTCGATGACTGATGATGGAACACAGAGCACAACGCTAATTTTCGAGAAATTCAACAGCAATCGCAGTGCTGTTCCTGTGCCTGTTATGCTATTCTTGTCTGCTCTAACGACGTCAACAAAACAAATCAATGACGCACATATATTTCCTACGAAGCCACCGATGAATAAAACGACCAGCACGTCATAGATTCTTGCAATGAATATGACTGCTGAAGTAAAAAGTGAGAGTGACTTTTTGGCTGGGTTCTGTATATGTATAGCTCACGAAAACAATCGTTTTTTTCAAAAGACAGGACGTCCTTTGAAAAGGTCTCGTTTCCATGGAAACCATATTTGTATAGAATTGCATTTATTCAACCGTTCCAGCCAAAGTGATGCAAGTCTGCTCAACAAGCTTTGAAACAATAAAATTCTTAAAGTTGTTGCAGCCACGTCTTAGCGCTCTTTTAGCAAGAATAAAGCCTAAAAATCAAATTTAGATGAAACTTTTTTAGACTTTTGAATACAACTGCTTTGATCGTAAGAGATGATTCTGGGAATATTTGTTGCGTTGCTACTTGTATGATACTTGATTTCTTAATTTACTTACAAAAGATTTTTTTTTGGTGTCGAATATATTTTGCGCTCATCTTTTTCCCGTGATGGTTTGTGAATGAATTTTTTTTGCCTGGAGTATGTAAATTTCTGTTATTATGCTATTTTTCTGAATCTGGATGTCGGGGTAACAACTGGCAGGTGTGGAACTTACAAGAAATCTATGGTGAAACATTTAGTCATATGGTCAGAGCATAATGACGTGCATTTTTATAGTATGCTTTTATGAATGAAGCAAGGATTGCAGAAAGTCAACTGCAAACCAGAGTTGTAAGTGGGGCCTAGCTTTTCAGGTCGGGCCGGGTTTCGGGCCGAGCTCGGGCCGGGTTTAAGTTTGTCAAAATCTTTCGGGCCGATTGCGGGCCTGCATACAAAGCTTTTTTATAACATTCAGAGTAAGGATTTTTTTCCTTGAGTTACATTTGTTGTGCTTACCTTGGTAACTTCTGTGAGTGAAGGGATTGTGATTTTTCTTCAGTTAATTCTTTTTGCAAACACAGCTGTGCTCTTTTGTTCTCTGCTCGGAATAGTGTCACACTCGGACAGCTTTGAGGAAATTAGCACGCGATGGCATTGAGTCGAAGAGATCAATCACCCCGCTGGCCCGCGTTTCGTGGCTTGTTTCAAGCAACGATGGCCTACAAACAGGCTTTTCATGCCTATAGCGCTATACTAGATAGTTTCTTCGACGCCTGTGCGACCATCGTGGATAGTTTCATTTTTTCTTGAGAAACGTTACATTCTGCAGCATTATCTTGGCTGACAAGTTAAGTTTGCGCGTGTTTAAGCCAATGTCTTGGTCTAGGATTCCGCAGTTGCGCTTATCTTGACTCACTCGGTAAATTTGGCTTTCGGGCCTACATCAGGTTTCAAAAATAAATGCCAGGTTCGGGCTTCAAAATAGGCCCGTTTACAACTCTGCTGCAAACACTTGGAAAATCTGCAGCTTGTGTAATCTCAGTCGTATTCTTTAATCACAGATAATTTTGCAGAGGCTTACTCATGTTTAGATACCTTTGAGGTTGAGGGTAATGCAAAAAGACCCGTGCTGAACTAATACACCCAGCATTTACACTCTAGTGCGCAAAGTAAAAAATCATATGGGCAGGTCACGTCCACCGGATGCCAAACAACCGCACTCCAAAGCAACTTCTTTATGGATAACTTGTTCATGGCAGACGTTCGGTAGGTGGCCAGAAAAAGCACTTCAAAGACCTCACTGAAGGACTTCTCCATCAACGTCAACTCTTTAGAAACTTTAGAAGTCTCATCTCCATTGGGGCTGATTCAGCCGAGAAACAAAGAACACTTGCCGCAATCAAAAAACGGGAACAAGCCTCGTGCTTCCAGTAAGCAGCTTCTTCAATCAATCATCCCACTGGTGTCCATCTTGTGGTAGAGGCTTCAGTGCGTGGATCGGCTTCGTTAGTCAACTCCGAAGCCGCGCACAGAAGAAAACCTGAACCAGATTCGTTGGCCGTCTCCGATAACGAGGGGCCAAGAAGAAAATCAGATAGTATGCTATCTGGAAATAGCTATAGATCTACACAACTATGCCATGAACTAAGGCCCGGGTTAACCTTGAAGCAGAGTAAGTACGTTTCTCAGGGCCACAGTTATTTGTATACTCGGTGAACGGGGATTGGCTTCCGAGGAAAGTGGAAAAGTTTGGTCTCGCAATAACCGGAATTATCTGGGATTGCTTGAAGTAATAATTATTTTGACCCATTCTTGTCTGCTCACAAATCACAGTGTGGCAACGATGGGAAAGGCAAGCCTTCCTACCTGTCCAACATGATATAGGAGGAACTTATTGGGTTAATCGGCAAGGAAAGTGCACTCCGGCAACATTGTCGAAATTAATGCTTCTGGATATTTCAGTCTGTCGGTGGACTCAACATCTGATTTTCTGCATACTGACCAACTGAGCATAGCGCTCAGATACTTGCAACCAGTTCAAAGAGTTATCACATTTTTGGAATTACAAAGCTAGTGAATGAAGTTATAGTTGGGGCGCTTTTTAAGTGTTTTGCTCATCTCTCAGTGATGATTGTGTTTATCTATTAGCACCTACTCTGTCATGCGCTGTAACTAACCATTTTTGTGTTCTTGTGTTATTTGATTACTCTTGCGATATAGTCTATGAGTCTGCGACAAATGAATAAAAAAAAAAAATAAATAAAACCACACAGGTGAAGCTATGGCGTAACAGGTTTTGAAACACTTAGGCTAGATGATGAACGTAAATTGGATTTTACTTGACGCAGAAGACAGTCATACAACAACGCTGCCAAAATGTCTGGACGTTACAATGGCATGCAGCAAAAGCTTTGGATGCAATTGAGTTTGCCATGTATGTATCTTGTGCAGCTGATTCACTGAATTTGGTAGGAATAAGGAAGAAGTGCTGTTGATTGCTGTCATATTGAAGTAGATTTCTTTNCCCCGTGCATCTGCCCTACACATTCATTTCGGCCTCAGTCATTTCGCCCTTTTGACTGGGGTGTCGGAGATGGATTTGTCTGGAGAGGAAGGTTCAGNGTCTCCGGGACAGCTGCCCCACAAGTAAGTATGCTAAATAGCCCTTATTTTAAGAGAAACACTGGAATACTTCAAGCTTACTGGACTTGATCNAGACTTTNGAGTGAACTTTTGATCAATTTGCTCACTCCACAACCACATTTCCTAGTTTTTTCAAGCCACCAGTCTAGGGTTTNTAAACGCAAAACTGAAAAGTGCTAGAACCCTTAAAACTTTCTTAAATTTGTTTAAAATAAATAAAAAAGAGTTAGAACTATTCAAATACTTTCAAACATTAATTTTTATTCAATAAATTTCCGCCCAATAAGGTATAATTTCAAAATAATCAACGGCCAGAACATCAGTAGCGCTGAAAAAACACGAAAGTTAGACACTCGCAAAACTCTTTCAAGCAATAAAAGTAGACCTCTGTAAGTTGACAACGACTATCGGACAACTTTAAGTTAGAACACCACGCAAGCTTAAAAAATTGCGCAGATGAATTATGAAAACTCACCAGAGCAACAACAGCTTTGCACTTGCTCACTCAGAAGTGAGAAATAAACCTTATGTATATTTCCACAAGCTTGCATGTCTAACAAGCCACGCAGAGTGTAAAAAGAAGACTGCATAAGCGCAGTTTGATTCAGCCAGTGTGGCCCAACTACAGGCCTACGGGCTGCATGTGACCCGCCACAGCTTTTCAGCGTCCGCGATATCATTCAGAAAAAAACTTCAAATTTGAAATTTGTTGAAAAGCGTGTGAGGTTACATTATTTCATTGAATTGCTTGCGCTGGATAAACTGTATTTGCACAAGAACAATGAGTAATACCTTTTCTGTGTAACATCGCTGTTTTTGTTTCGTTTATTTATTTTTCGACCAAATTAGAAGGTACGGCCCTACCCTAACCCTTCGCTGGGGCACCTGACTGAATAACCTCTGTGCTTTTTCGGTGCCTCAGCGTTAGTTGTCTAGAATGGTCCGTCCGGCGCAATGAACTCAGTAACATCAAATAAATCAGTCTTTTCATCCGCTAAATGCGGCCTTCTCAAAGTAGCTCTCGAGCCAAATTATCCCTGCAATAGGTAATTTTAATTACTGTGAAACAAGCATAATATCTTTTAATAAAAATGTAAGCTACTACGATACTAACGCGGTGGTAGAGACTGTAAAGAGCTTCTGGAAATTAGTAAGCAAAGATAGATTTCCCAAACTGAAAGATTTCGCACTAGAAATGCGCTTGACGTTTGGAAACACATACATGTATGTGAGTACGTACATTTTCTACGATGAAGCAAGTCAAACCTACAGTAAAAACAGAAATTGAATGCAGATAAAACAATGCACGATGGTCTCGGAATTACTGCCACTAACACTGGTATTGCTAAAGGAACGATAGTGTCAGAGACATAGGCGCAGCCAGGGGGGGCCTACAGGGCCACGCCCCCAAAAAATGTTCAGAACATATAGTCATTTTGTGCTTTGAGAGGCGGTATCCCAAAGAAAATAGTGTTATTCGCCTAAAATCAAACATTTTAGCCTCCACGAAATGTTTGGGCTGACAACGCTACTGGTCAGAGAAGCCTCGACTACAGGGTACAAGCGTCCCACTGATAGAGATTAGTAATAAATTGCTATTGTGTAATAATTCAAATGACGCACTCACATATGTTCCCTTTTCCATTTTTTGATGTTGTGAACCTGTTGTTTTATACATCATTTTATTGGAAATGGCCCGCAAGTTATCACGTTTTTGTATAATGGCCGGTAGGTAAACAGCAGTTGGCCCACGCTGGATTATGCTATTCACTCAGACATATCGCCGCATCGGTCACACACTTGCAGTGGATATTTCAAACTTGTGGTTACATTGCTATAGATTCACTCCGGCTTCTTTTCACACAGTACAAAACTACGTGGCTTACCGCTATCCGTAATCACTGTCTCGCTCTCGCTGCACTAGCACTATCTGCCAAGATATCTGTGTTCAACAGCAAGCAGCAACATGCGGCAAAACGCCCACTATCGTAACTTGAAGTGAACCATGGTATTGTTACGTAATAAAGACCAACAGCAGAAGAATCCGCTCCCAAGTGCGGCCACGCAATGGAGCAGACATAAGCGAACTGCAAACTCCCCACTGCATGACACCAGTACCGTGAACGTGACTCTTGTGCAATGTGAGTGTCTTACCGGCAAATAAACTGTCATTGCAAGAATGAAATCAATTAGTCGAAATTGAGCTACTGACTTCACGTTTTCTAGAAAATTTTGGTTCCTAGACTCAATTTCCAGGGGGGGCAAATGCCCGTTTTGTCCCTCCCTGCGGACGCCCATGTTTGCGTGCTAAAGCTAGCGGTTGCTGCTGTTCAGTATCAATCAATGCTGCCACTGGGGTCAGTCTCGTTAACATCAGATTGTTGCCTTTTTCAGCATCAGATAACATCAAATTTTACGCTACGGTTTCACATAAGCTAAATGCTTCTTTTAACATATCTAATAAAGCGCGATTATCCCCGTTGATTCCGAAACAGAGCGAAACATCGCCAATAAATGGAGAAGTAGTTTATAATTTACGTAAAATGTTAGTCTCAACGCAGCGAAGAGAGCCTCTTTAGTTTGAAACGATAACCAAACACACATTAGGGTCAGTGGCTTTTGACAGGGGGCAGAGGGCGACCTCCCCCCTGGCAAGCTAAATGTAAAAACCAGGTCTCCTACAGTTGACATTTTGATATATAGTATTATTTAGGTTGTTGTTTTTTGCGTTGTTCGTGGTGTTTTCTTCTTTTTATCGAGAACAGACATCCGGATATTCACTGTCTTTCCTAACTTTTTTCTGAGTTTTGGTTAGTGGGCCACTACGGTGGCCAGTGGGCCCCTACGGTGACCAGTGGGCCCCCTTCAGCGAAGATTTCGCTTCTGGGTCAAACCCCTAGTTACGCCACTGATCAGGGTGAGAGATTGATGAAAGAAACTCAAAAATCATTAATCTAACTTATTTTCGTCCTAAAATGAGAGGAAATGCGGAAAAACACAATCCAGCCAACATCAGATTTGTCGACAAGACATCAGAAATTTATCTGAGAACATCACATCTGATGTCATATTAAAATATAGAAGTGGCAACATTGGAATCAATGACCCCAATTTCTAGTGCAGTCTCGAGGTCGCCGCAACCGAACTGCACCTTTTTGTTTCGTCATAAAGGGTAACGTGTGGTGGAAACGCACTTTTCTTCCGAAGGTTACCGCCGCTGTGTTACATCATTAACATATGAAGCTATTCACGCTATTTACACCACATGTTATTGCGTGGTCCGTCAGAAAAGGTTTTAATCAGTCGATTTGTAGACCGAAAGAGTAGAAAACGATATTGCAGTGTCTAGCTTGTGCGATGCCGAAACCTGTAATGCTATCAGGAGGTATGAAAAACGCAAAGATTCTAAGAAGAAAAACCGCAAGGATCTGGCAGTGTTAGCTAAAACGCCGCTACTGCATCGTTTTTTCTAGCAAAACTTTCAAGCAGCAACGTTAAAGCAGTGGCGTCAACCAGAGCACCTGAAAATTAAGGTGAAAATCAAGACATTAGCTTGGAAACAAGTTTCACACTCCGTCTGGCTAGCCATATTGACATGTTCTTTTTCCGGTGTTTTTGTTTGTAATCTCTGGTTTCTGCTTGTTGTTTGGGTGAATGTTGTTTCTTGCCGAGTCACTCTCTAGTCTTTGAAATATTTGTTCTTAGTAAAAATACACCCTAGTATTAATATCATAAATTCTCTTCTCGCAGCTAACTGTATGTAAATTTGAGTAAGCACATTCTCCACTACCGAAAAAAACAAACGGGAACCTTGCTAATCAGCGAAAACATAACTTTTACAAACGATAACGTCACGAATTACGTCATAGGGGCCCTCCACTAAAAATAGCCCCGGGCCCCCTACCCTTTAATCCGGCTCTGCTTGTGGTGGTTGCCTTAGCATGTATATATGGTTCCACCATGGAAGGAAATTTATGCCATTATTCGCCAAACCGTGGCGCTTCAGTCCACATACCGGAGAAGCAAATGAAGCCGCAGCTGCTTTGGTTTGAACAGCTTCCACTCCTCTTTTGCGTCCGCTGTTCATTCTGTGAGCTGTTTGAACAACGACTTTACACTATTTGCAATAATTTATCTTGCATTCCCCTCCACCAGGGCCTCTCACTTTATTCGGTAGAACCTAGTCCTCCACGTTCCTGTTGATTTTTCCGAACATAAGTTGCAAAACACCAGGTTGTGATCGATCAAGAGTTCTACACACCTTTTGATACGAACGTCCAACACTGATAGGAACAGTTAGCTGAAACCAGGGCTGTGCAGCCGGAACTCAAATTTCCGGCTACAGCTTAGGCTCCAGGCATCTTAACCGTTTTTGGCTCCAGCTCCGGCTCCAACATCTAAAAGGTTTTGGCTCCGGCTCGAAATTGATTTGGTCGATTGACAACTGAAAACCATTGTATTATTTGTACAACTCGCTTGCCCCACAAACTAAGGATGTTGAACTTGAACCGGAACCCTAATTTCAGGTTCCGGCTTCACCATCGAAACGTTTCGGCTCCGCTCCAGTTATCCGAAATTGCTTGGACTCCGAATCCACAACCCTGACTGAAACTATGCAGCAATTAAAGAGTGGCCATTTACCGAACGAATCTTTGCACCAGGTGTACTTGCGCAAATCTGTGTTGGAGGAAATTGGTTATGCGCGCAGTGCGTTGTTACAGCACGGTTGCAGCAGACACCATCCGTTGTCATATACGTCAGGATCACCATGTCGGTCACGGTGATTCAATCCATCCTTTCATATCCTAGCATCATTCCCAACGTCTGTATTAAAGATCTTTCTGCTTCGGAGACGCCAGGGCTTCGATAAACAAACTTTAATCAGGCTCTACAGGCGCTAAAAACATACAAAACACGTTAAAAACTTGCCAACGTTTCGACAGTTGATACAACTATCTCCATCAGGGCTAAAAACGAAATGCCGTGAGATGCGAGCACTGATGTTGTAAAATGTGTGCGCTCCACATGGCACCGAGCTGATAAGAACTCGGGAGGCGGGGAACGCTGATTGAAAGATAAGAGGGTAAAAACAACAAAACGATGAACCATGTCGTGGGCAGAACAAAGGAAAAATAGAAAAATATAATGTAGACTATTGCAACATAAATTGGTAGATGTCGGGGAACAAGTCCGATCGTTTTCCATTCATTGTGTCTTTGTCGCAATTTATGTGAAAGGACTCAATAAATCGGCGTGTGTAATAGCTGGATTCAAATTCCAAGACTTTTGAGTTATCCCAATCCATTCTGTGATTTAGATCAAATGTATGCTGCGTTAAGGCACTTTTGTCGAATCGTTTGTTTTTTATGTCCACTTTACGCTCTTTCTGAAACGATCGGTTACTTCCAGGACATCTACCAATTTATGTTGCAATAGTCTTCATTATAATTTTCTATTTTTCCTTCGTTCTGTCCACGACATGGTTCATGATTGTGTTGTTTCATCATTTTGTTGCAAGAAAAGCTTTCGCGGGCTTGCGGGCCTCATGTTGTGCAAGTCTGGCCTACTTGCTCTCTCATGATCACGTAACTGTTACTATTGTTTACTAAGGAACGCGTTGCACAAATTTTAATTTACTTTGCATCAGACAAATCAAGGCTACAGGAGTCAGTTTTAAAGTTAATGTAAACAGGAAACTGATGTTGCAACCATAAGCGTAAATCCGCAATTAAAAGTAACGGATACAAAAACAGTTGCTTAGATTTGGGGTTCACATCTACTGTATCCTGGAGTACAGAGAGGAAAAACCTCAGTTTGTCCTACTCCATTGTTTTCACCCCAGAGGTTTCCACACTATGGCCCAGGGGCAAAATCCGGCCCGTGAAGACAATTTGTCAATAATGAAAAAATAATATCTCGACAAAAACTTGTTGATTTGATAGAATGTAACATATCCCGAAACAATCACATTACGTAAAATTTCCGGCCGTCCGGAATGTTGTGTAATAGCTTATGTGGCTTTCGAACAAAAATGTTTGGAGACCCTGCTCTACCCTAACAAGAAAAACAAGTGACTGTATTGACCTTACCTGTGGTAATTCCCTGAAAGGAAAGTTTACTCAAGTAAATCCGACAATTTTTGGATTTCATTGAATGACGAATACCCAGCTTTGGCTAAAAAAGCGCTACGGATGGTAATTCGTTTCTCTATATCGTATTTATGCGAAGCAGTATTTTTCGCCATGACCGTGATTAAAACTAAATATTGGTAACAAATAAACCTTGAGAGGTAAATACGGGTGGGAGTTCCACAAAATCTTCAAAGATTCGACTAAATAGTGAAAATAAGCAAGACCACACATCACAATAAATGATGCATACCGTATTTACTCGATTGTAAGCCGCGGCTTATAAAGTTTTTTTCATCATTTCGTGCGGCTTACAATCAAGGGGGGCTCACAATCGAGGGCGACTGACATTTTTTTTAGCTTATCAAAAATGTCTAGATGAGGCCCGGTCTTTCTTTGGCTACGGTTTGTTGGCCAAACCCTCTTTCCGCATGATCTCTCCTCTCTTCAGGAACATGTGCACACTCAGTCACAGGAAGGATTATGATGAACAGAAGACAGTTGTAGTGGTGTTGGTGTAAGCATCATTACCAGGGTTTCTGATCAAACACGAAGCATGCTATACACGAAAGTATCTCGGAGGCTTAAGTAACCTATGGTGAAGTGCGCCTTACAATCAAGGGCAGCTTACACTAATTTTTGAACACTACTTTGTGCGGCTTGCAATCAAGGGCGGCTTACAATCGAATAAATTCGTTATTTCATTTTGTTATTTCATCAATAAATAAATTTGTGACAGTGTGTGTCTTTATCAAATTCATATTGTTAGCTGGTGCCGCAGTGCTTATATCCGCCTCATCGACCCCACCTTCAACGACGCCTTGCGAATTGTGACTGGATGCCTGCGCCCTGCACCAGCAGACAACCTTTCAACCCTCACAGGCATCCAACCTGCTGAGCTTCGTCGCACTGGAGCCACACTGTCTCTAGCACGCCGTGCCATGGAACCTGGACATCTGCTCCACTCAGCGCTCACCCGTCCATCGACGCATAAAATCGAGACACCCAAGTGTACCCGCCGCACAACATCTCATCAGTTTATCTGACGACAACAACATACGTGCGGCGCAGTGGGCGGATTATCAGTAGAATGCAGATTGGGCGGACAGCCCCACAAGACTCCGCATTTTCATCCCCGACACCGGCACCCACCCACCCGCAATGACCCTCCCAAGAAGAGCCTGGGTCCAGCTCAACCGCCTCCGTACCGGTGTCGGACGTTTCCGCTCCTGCTTGTACAAATGGAGTATGGCCTCCTCTGCGGTCTGTGAATGTGGCGCAGAAGAACAAACTGTCGACCATGTTGTCCTCCAATGTCCAATCCATCGACCTCCCCATGGACTGCATGGCCTGTCGGTTGTGGACGATGAGACAATTGAATGGCTGCTAAACACCTGCCCGGAAATCTAGTGCGGATAAGCAGTGGTTTCAACAACTCACTCAAAAGACGAAGAAGAAGTTAGTGCGTCGCAAGGCCAGCAAACGTTTCCAAAGGAGTCGCAACGAAAAAAGTTAAAGAACCACTAAAATAACGGGTTGTTCTCCAATCGACCATCAATAAAGATCCAATGCGTATTTTAAATTGAGATTCGGCAAGGTTGTCGAGCGGAAAGTCAATGTTCGCACCTTAAGTCAAAAGAGTTTAACACCCTGAATATAGTACAAGAACGAACGTATTGACAGAGGCAAATAGTATTAAACACGGTGCATGAGAAACAAAAACAAACAATTAAGTATCTCCATCAGTCGCTGGATTCAAGAAGACACAGTTTTCTTATGACTCGCACATAGGATGATGCTGCAGTCTTCTCTGGTACACGCCGAGGGATGTCTTCACTACCAGGGATAATCTCTCTAACGACAGCTTGTGGCCAGCTGTCACATTTGTGGCACTCGTCGACTATCAGAATAGTGCTTGCAATTTGCAGGTTGGCGAGAACGTTGTATAGGAAACATAGAACCTTTTTCACGGACTTTACCATGAATTCCCACTCAATTTTCAATTCTAATTCTTTGATTGTAAGTCTGCCCACAAGTCTTGCCAGTTTAATTGCAAACGTGGCAGCACATAGCTCAAGCTTGCGGTGTTATACGTGGTTTTCCAAGCACAAAGGAAAAGTATATTGCAGAGCCGCACAAAGGGTGAAGATACCAAACTGCCCCATACCCAACTGCACTAGTAACACAGAACCAATGAAGTTCCTTCAATTGTGTACCTTCACCCTGGTCCGTAGCCAGGTTCTAAGGTTTGGGGGGGGCAAGGTTTTTGCTTTTATTATATGTTTGAAACACATTTTTCTGACCACACCAAAATTTGGGGAGGGCACTGCCCCCGAATGCCCGCTCGTGGCTACCGGCCTGCCTTCACCGACACCTTTAACTGATTTCAAACATCCATCGACATAAAAATTTTTCTTCACAGTCAGCACTGTTTCAGAGCTGGCTTGAGTTGCATTATCATCGGCTACTTTTCTCAATGCATAGCTTGCATATGCTGGTGAGGAGTTTGCTCCAAACAAATGAACAAGCATTTGGTAATCAGCTGCTGCTTGAGACAAGGCACCATTGGGCCATCAAAAAAATGAAGCGCGTCCCAATCTTTAGGGTCCACATGAACTTGAAGTAACATACTTTTAATGTCAGCAGCAAACACATCTTTTGTTTTTGAAAACACAACAGGACACCAACCAAATTGTTAATCAGATCGGGCCCAGAAAGCAGAAATCATTCAGGGAAGAGCCACCACACCTAGCAGCGCAGTCATGAAAGACCCGGAATTTTCTTGCGGTAAAGCAGCTGCTATAAGGATAATACCAGGTTCTTTCAGTATGCAGTTTGTAGCCTGCTGGTACCTTGCGAGCATAACCACTGATTAATAAATCCTTGATTTTGATTTTGTCAGATTAAAAAGTTTACAATCCCTTCAAACTTGCGTTTGAAGTAAGCCAACTTTTTCTCAGCCAATATTCGGTTATAACAGTGCTTCTTAACCTTGCGGGGTAACCTAATTACCCCCAAATGGGTGATTTGACATTTTTGAGGAGTAATTTGGATTAATTTTTTTTTGTTTTTGTTCCACTGAAATATTTTCAACTTCGTAGAATATATAGTTTTCATGTGCGTTCATATGCTATTTCGTTTCACTTATAACACCATGTAGCACTGGATCGTAGACTATAGTCTATCTAGTGCAATAAAAACTATTATGATGCTTCCAAAGAAACGAAGATATACTGTGAAGAAGCTTTTCTGTAGTTTAATTTTGCAAATGCTAATGGCTGGGTTTGAACACTTGATCGCAAAAAACACCTTCCACCTGTCCATTAATTGATTATACAGTATTCATTATGAATATCTCCTTGCAAATTGTGACGTCATTTTTGCGTTGCTATTAATTGAGTGCAAACTGTAATTTGTTTTATTTTTCGAAAGGGTAATTGATAATCCATCAGGTTTTTCATGGGTAACGACATTAAAAAGGTTATGAACCAGTATGTTATAAGGTAAAGTCACATCAACACTCTTCCACGGTAGCTCTAATTGATAATAGCCATTGACTTTGGTCATTGTGTTTTTAACTTTTTTCAGAAATTGCTGGTTCTCAACATTTTCGTCATTTTTGAGGGGCGTCGGCTCGACCAACTTCCGTTTTTTTCGGTGCCCTGGCGTTTTTGCAATGATTTCTTTTTCGTGCTGGTTCTGTAAATTCCCAAGTATCGCAAAATAAACTTAACTCAACAGAATATGGCACATAAGAGATTTGACTGTTATCGGAAAACTCATAGTTAAGTATCCTTTTCATTTGTTCCTGCAGCACATCATTAGGACTTTGTCTGCAATTCACAACTTGGCTTTCGGAACTACGTGCTCGGGGATCAGGGCCAAATAATGTCCACCCTAAGGCGGTTCTCAACGCTCTCAGCTGGTCTGGTTCACCTTACACAGACTCATGGATAGCATGAGCCTGCCAAACATCGGCACCAATGAGAATTTCCCTTTCGCGTTGGGGAATTTCGGGAAGTTTAATCCTGCCACATGGTTATATTTAGATACAACTTCATTGGTCGGAATACTCGCATTATTGTTATGATCTTCCTTGACTGCAAGGAAACTTAGTTTAGGAATCAGTTCTGTTTTTCTTAAACCCTTGAGCTTCATAGCAACATCAAAGCCTTGCTGGAATTTAGAGGCACTCACTCCCTCAATTTTTCAAGTGACTATAGCACTGCGCAAGTTGAGTTTTTTTTATCAAGCTTGTGGCGCAGAGCAATATTTGAACCTCCGTCAAGGAACGCATAAGCGTCGAAAAAATGCATTTGGTCACTACTGTACACTCGAACTGGAGCTGCCATCAATCTTACCATCTTCATTTGGGATAGTACTGTTATCGGACTTGTGTAGTTGACCTGTTCAATTGAAAGTTTAATCGTAGCCAACCCGATCTTAGGTCACTTGCTGCTTCTTTGCGGCTAGGGATTGAGGTGGTGGCATTGTGCAACGGGCTATGATGTGACTTATTACAAGTTGCCCATCTTTTATTACTTTTACATTCCCTTGACATATGTCTTCGTCCCATGCAATTGAAACAATTCGTTTTACTTTTCACAAGGTTCCAACGTTCAGGCAGAGGCAACTTGTGGAAGCTATCACACATATAGAGAATGACTGCCACCGCCCTGTCATTGGTAGCGGTAGAACTTGAATTTTCAACGTTTGCTGCAAACCGAAAAAGACATGACAAACACACTGTAGGCCTAGTGTGCAAGGGTGGCTAGCTAAACCCGCGGCTCGCGAACTGCATGCGGCTCTTTGCCCGGTTTCATGCGTCTCTTCCGTAATTAGCAGAAGTCCCACTAAACAACATGCATAACAACAACTGGCTTGTAAAGTTTTGTCATTGTCATGTTGGTCTGTGGTATTTACAATAAATCTGGCTGAGCAAAGGTATGTGTTTGAGTGAGGAAGAGATGGGGTGATGTTCATGTGTGCCCATGTGTACGATGTGGCTCTTTGCGGTAACACAGGAATGTGGCTCTTTGCGGTAACAGAGTAATGTGGCTCTTGGTCTCTGATTGGTGGCCTCTCCTCGCCAAGTGTTACAAAAGTAGATGTGTGAATGTACCAAACCAGGGGCGGTCAAGGATACTTCACCGTATAGCTGCGTTTGATAAAATGTAGACTTTCGGGAGGTACGTGCATCACACCAAAAGAATGCAATAAACAAGTATACGCACGCACATGTTGAATATTGTCGAACAATCTTTAATGTTATATAGTGATCTTGGGCGTTTAAATATTGATTGTGAAATGTGTGAAAATGTGTGAAAAGTGATAAGGTGTCACAGTTGTTCGAATAAACTCCTTTGGCTGTTAATGTTCAAGAATTGCTCGATGTTTCGACTTTACAGGGTTCAGATAATTAATTCATCAGCTTCCTCACTGCATAATTTCGAAAGTGTCTGCTTGACATTGAGTGACGATTTTACCTCAAACAGTTTGTTGGATGTGAAACCTAACTTCAATGTTCAGGCTTCACTGTACAGTTTTGAAATAGTTTTCGTAATTTGTGACGTAGGGCATTCGAGGAATCGTCCTGCCATGTTGTGCTTCATACCTCTGCAAGGGTTCAGACTGCATTTAATTAATAATATCCGAGTTTCGAACTACCACAGAGGCAGAACTAGAACAGACGAATCTGCTCGCAAAGCATTTTACTACAGGAAATTGATTTCGCGTCAAGTACGCATTTTCAATCCAGTAATTGTAAGTTAAAACTTTTAGGTGAAATGATGACAAACTAGAGCGATACTTCTGCAGTTTGGATTTTTGATGTAAATTTTCGAGTTCTTGAAATTGTAAAGTGCGAGCTAAGCATGGAGGACAAAACGCAAAGGTTTACCTCACGATATTTCACACCCACTCAACAAGATTTCTATAATGTGGCAACTAATGTCTGCATAAGTTAAACTTTTTCTGGCTTTATTTCATTCATGTTTGATGTCTGAATTCCTTTGAGTACTAACAGCAACTATAGCGGCAGCAATTTAATGCGAAATCTGTGGTTATTCTCTTCAGTTTTGCTAACTCCACATTCTGTAGATCTCAAATTGTTGCTATGCTTGAAGCAGTGAAGTGAAATGCATTTCGAGGCTGGTGAGCTATTGGCAAATAGCAAAGCCAATATTACTGAACGAAGAGTTGTGCAAAATATCTACATTAAAATGAAGAATGTTGCAAATGAATACTACTAATGCAGTTAACTTTTATTTTAGTGAAACAGGACCAATAACTGGCCATAAAATCTGTTCGGTAGATTGCAGATTAGGATTTCAACATTCTTGCAGTTCACGTTTTTCTCATGAAACTTCCGAGGATGAAGTTCCGTCTTTAATAAATAATCTTGTAGAAAGCAGAAGTTCTGCAACATAGTGATATTCTAACCAACTTTATCAAACTATCCAAAGCAGTGTTAGCTCCTATTCTTACATATACTTTTTGTAGATGTATAAATGGCGGCCAGTGGCCAACCAGATTACTTTCAAATTGCTCAAACTACACTTGTTTTTGAATCAAGTGATCAAACACACTGTAATAGCTATGGACCAATCTCCATCCTATCCTAATGCAGTGTAATTAAATATTAGAAAAAAATATTGCATGCCAGAGTATATGCGTGTTTACAAAAGTTGTATTTGTTTGTCGTTATAGTTTTAGGGCTAAGTCTGCAACTGCCTTTGCAGTTTCTAACCTTTTAATTGATATTGAAAATGGGCTGTATACCGTTCCAGTATTTACGGGTTTATCAAACGCATTTGATACTGTTAAATAACTGTTAAATATGAAACTTTACTTTAAAAGCTGATTTTACTTTAGTATAAGAGGGGTTCTTTTGCGTTTGATTTCCAATTATCTTATCTTCTAACCGAAAGCAATATGTTATTAACCGAAACAGCAAATCATGTTCAAAAATATTTGCTTCGGGTTTGCGCAGGGATATGTTTTAGAGATACTTCTCTTTATTACATACATAAATGTCATGCCGAACTGTTCAACATTTACTACAGTGTTTTTTTTCTGATAATACGTACCTTTGTTTATTTGATAAAAATTTGAATGAATTTCAAATTTCGGTGAACTTTGATCTTCTTAAAATGGACGGATGGGTGCATTTGAATAAATCATCATATAATATTTCTGAATCAGCTTATATGCTAACCTTTGAAAAAGTCTTTGAAAAACACAGATAACCAGACTATCCCATTATCGTTTCAAATACGTTAAATGACGTGTCGTTAAGTGAAAAATCATGTGTTAAACACCTAGGCGTCCGCATTGTTAGAAATTTAAACTGGTCTTCTCATGTACAATTGGTGAAAAACAAAATATAGCGTGCATCTCATTTATTATTGAAAATTCGAAAATTTGTTGCCACTGCCGGTCTTAAAGTTTCATACCATAGCTTTTTTGTCATTTAGAATATTGTATTGTGTCATGGTTGCACCCAACAATTCCGTCCAGCATCTATTACACGTTTTGTGCAATAATGTATTCAATAAATGACGTTTCGTATTTACAGTTGTCGTGTTATAACTCCTTTATATAAAATTCCTAAAACTTTGAAATTGAATGATATCTATCGATTTGAATTGGTAAAATTTATGTACAAACTACATCACGGTGCGTTGCCCAAAATCTATGACAAATTTTTTCAAAGTATTTCTTGCGTTCATTCTTATCAAACCAGATTCGCTAACAACCAAAATTATTTGATACGAAGGGTTTACAAAAATTCTGAAAAAAAGACAATGTTTCAGAGGGATTGCACTCTGGACAGAAATAGAACAGAGCCTTGCCCAATGACATCTTCTGCATACAGTATAGAGATTGTCTCTTCTCGTATTATGAATAAGTTTGTTTTTATTTTTAATATGTTTGGTTATATGCCTTTTTGTGGTTATTGCATCTGTCTTCTCCAGGAGCGTGAAGCTTTCTTTTTCTTGTTTTTCTTGTTTTTTTGTCAATTTTGTGTTTTGTTGATCGTCTTTCTGCGTCGTGACGCTTGTCGTGTGTTTGTGCATGATGGGGCTGTGTTCGATTTGAAACGTTTTGGGATCGCCCGACTGGATAAGGTTAAGGTTTCTTCGACGTCCTGGTTGCTAGTGTATTCCAGCAGTGTTTGCTTCCGATTTACTGTTATGTACCATGACAAGTAAACCTTACTGTGCAACGTGCTTAAGTAAGACCAAAAATGTGGATGCTTGCGTGGGAAGCTGGTTGTTTCACTTCCAGATCGATTGAGCGATGTCACTCTGAGGCGATCATCATCAAATCGTCTGCTCCCAAGAAGGCAGTGACAAAAAATCCCAGACACTTTCACTCTAGACTAGAGCAGACATCACCAAACTTTTTTCACAAAGGGATGTTATGTGTGACAACAGATGGTCGCGGGCCGGATACCCTGTTTCCTCAATACAATGCAATCATTCAAACCAAATGGGGAAAAAACAATGTCCGGCGTTCAGAACAATTCGTATGAAGGGAAGCAGTCCGGTTTTCTGAATGTTCGCTTCCCTTTAGTCCGGATAAACGGTAGTTGACTGTATCGTTGCAGTTTATTTTAGCCGTGGCACAATGCGGGGGCCTGGAAGAACAAACCTCTCTAGCCGTATTTGGTGACACTTGCTCTAGAGCATGGTAACAGCCACTTTGGAAAAAGACAAGCGATCGTCCTCAGAATACCAAATTTGAGTGCATTGACTACCATTATAAACACTATCTAAGCCAATGTATTTCAAGAAACTCAAAGAACTGCGCAAGAAAGCCCAAACAACCGCATGCGTTTCGCGAGCCGCTGTTGGCCATCCCTGCTGAATAAACTATCTCAAAGCTACTCTGAAAACGCATATATGTTTGATGAATTCAGTTCAAGTCCATCATTAAGGTAGAGTAAAGAGGTATGGTACTATCGAGAAAAATAGTACGAAGTAGTTTGAAGCATACATTCACAACAATAGGAATGTTGGTCAAACAGGGCGTGCGAGAGGGAGTACAAGAGGTACATTGTACCCGGGCCCGGTAGGTACTGGGACCCGGAAGGATGAAAGTACAAGCCAGTTGCCAATATAACAATTAACCTATTCTTAAATTTTGCCATGGTTGCTGTTGTTTCACTTCCAGATCGATTCTGATCGATTCGTATTCTGATTACTATACAAACAAGCTATGCAAGTTTCGGCAAGAGTCTCAGAAGCTAGGGGGCCCGGTATCGGTCTTCGTACCCCTTGGTAAAATTTCTCTCGGAGGCCCTCTGGGTAGGCATACCATATTTTTGTGATTGAAAACCGGGACGCTTCAGAAGAACGAGCCTTATCAGATAAATGTGGTTCATATCTTTCTGAGCATGTAGTCATTTTGGATTCCTGTAGTTGAGGCACCAAGAAAAACTTAAATAATGCATTTTACTAAGAAACAAAACAACATTTAAGCATTTGTAAATTTATATATTCGGCCAATCATACTTTACTGTAGAGGTAGACAATACTTTCTTCAAGAAGTCTTTGTTCGATTTTATTTTCTCGTAAAAATCACACGAGGAACAGTCAGTATTAATTTTGCTGGTGATAAGGGCTTTCACATTCTGCTTCTGTTATCAGACCGCATGTTATTCAAGATATAACAAATTCTCTCAATAGGAGCTGATGCACCAAGTGTAGGACCAGTGGCGTAGCAAGGGAGGAGCCCTGGATGCTCCGGGCCCAGGCGGAACCTTCTGGGGGGCGGCAGTTTGTTGATTGGAAGATAATTTTTGAAAGTAGTTTGATAGTTCCAACTCTTCTATATCATTTTTACAGTAGCCTAAATAAATTTTTGATAGTTCGAATTCTTCAGTTATTGTTTTTAGAAACTCTAGACTGGTAGGCTGCCTTAAAAAATAGGAAATGTGGCTGTGGAGTGAGCAAATTGATTGAATGTTTCCTCACAAGTATCAGTCAAATCCAGTTTGTTAGAGTGCCCCAATGTTTGTTTTGAAAGCAGGGCTTTTTTAACATATTTGGGGGCAATTTTCCTCCAATCCCTCCACCTTCCTCTCCATCCAAAGCCACTTCCCTCACCCCAGTCAAAAATCCTTTGAACAAAACAAAGAGATGACAT
>JGI24158J21664_10002806_pt1 | contig 21446 bp, 16 predicted proteins | sample Ectturendosymbi3_FD_21664 | JGI IMG/M metagenome (IMG submission 21664)
CAGGTTAAGTGAGACATCCAACAGGCGTTTAAATATGTGTTTATAACTGCTTAACAACGTTTACGTATTGTATTGCTGCTTGTTTTATATTTTTTCTTATCGCAAAGAAAAATTTTGGCACTTTGAAACCCCCCCATGAAAAGTTTCTGCGTACGCCACTGGATGGAACTACCTCAAAAATCAGTGTTACCAACGGTTGCTTAAGTTCAAAAGTTGTTACTGGGAACTAAATTACTGAAGCAGTGGTTCTTAACCGGGGGGACACGCCGGATAAGAACCACAAATTTTTTGATTTTTAGTCCCAATTTCCAGGGGGGAAATGCCCGTTTTTCCCCCTGCGGATGCCCATGATAAAGGTATTATTATTTTTGATCTAATTATTTATTACTTAATATAATTTTATCACTTTATATTAGCTTTGGAGAACTGCCTAATAAAAGGAATCCTTTCACAGCTAAGAATAAATGCACTAAGATCTTACATATATTTCGCCTACTACGTAAGCATAATCAGCTCATATTCAAACAAACTCTTATTCAAACCCCACTTATTCAAATAGCTTGTGGAGAAGAAACAGTTGGAGTACTCGCAATAGATTGTTTATCTTAAATTTATTTGTGTGTTTTAGTGATCATAAGCACATGAACAAGTGACGCAGCTACAGTAAAACACCACCGGGTGGTACGCGATTAGATAAAGGTTGAGAACCACTGCAGTGTAGTGGGTTGCATAGAAAGTGCTAGAGCTCCAAGGTAAAGAGCACTATTATTAAATTTTCGGCACTGTTTGCAGTTGATTCAAACAACTGAACACGGTTGCTATATATTGTCATCTTCAGTAACACCGTACAAGTATACAACAAAAAGCGAGCTGTGTATGGTATAGAATTGCATGCGAAGATGGCAAAAGGTGGCTAATTGAAAAACGCAATTAGGAAAGTTCGGGAAGGAAAACACCTTCGTGCTGAGATAGCGAGACGTGCAGCAGAAGAAGAATGGTGAACTGCAATGCATTATTACGCAAAATCATGATATTAGATTGGCAGGTCCCCTAAAGCTTGGTGGTGAGTGTTACATCCTCTGGTAGCCGAGACGAAGAATCGAAACTCAGTCACGAGTTAATCTGTATAGTGTATTGCAACAAAGGAAAAATCAAATTATTTGAGCGTGCCAGCTGCTAAATTCAATGTGCTTTGATTCACCTTTGTCAGCCTATCGGTTCTTACATTGCCATGTTCCACCTGTTCGCAAAAATTTTGCTCTGTGGTTTCGAAGTGCAAATATTGACCGCAAGAGGGCCTGGAAGCCCTGCTTTGTCTTCACTCGACAAACATCGCAGATTATCGCGTTGACGACTGCAAGTTTCAGGTGACCGCCCATCGGACATCATGAAGCGTTAGCAAGAAATTAGTTTTCGTGACAATATCAAGCAACTAGAAGAAACATCGGGATGAAAAGTAAGTACGCGGCAAATTCTTTCCATAAGCGGTGCTCGTCTCATGAATTTGGTACTTATCCGAAGCGGAAAGTTGCATGAGCTTGTAGCTATAAGCCTGAACTTTCGCGCGGGATGTCTTGTGTTTGATGTGCAGTTTTTCCAGAAAATTTAGACAGCAGCCTACTCACTACTCAGCAACTGCACAAAACGTTCAAATTCTTCTTTTAACAAATAAGCCACCTAGGAAGTAGCGACAAATAACCCTTTCTCTGAAGAGGTGTTTGAGAAAGCTAGACAGCAGAGGGAAAGATGATTTGATAAGACATGGCATAAGTTTGATAAGAGACACGCTGCCAGAGAGCTTTATTTACTCATCAAAGTTTAAAGAAGAAACTTGTCAAAAACTTTCACCCACCGTGAAGGTATAAACGCAAACAAAGGTTATTCTTTCCTATTGCTATTCTTCAGAAACAGAGTGCTTCTGAATTCCAGTAACTAAAAATTTGAAAACTCTGGGGTTATTTCTTATTTTCGAGTTGATATTTCAAAACTCTGGTGAAAGAAACATTTGCACTGAACTGAAAAAATACAAAAGGGTTCCCTTTTGCTTGCAACGGCAGCGTCCTTCTATCTACATGGTTTATCAAGAAACTTTGTTGACTTAAGCTTTTGTTGAAGTCATTGATACCAAAAGAAAACAGCGGAGAAACATTTTCTCTCAGTTGCTTTCGATCACGAAAATTTTAGCATGAACTTAGTTTGCTGCAACACTATCATGTTATGGACAACAAGAACGAGGCAATTTAAAGCACATTGCACAGATATTGTGTTGAACGAAGAACGGAGATAACCTTGTTTATTTTCTGCATGCTCATGAGACTTCTGATGTCAAATTTGTCAATTTTCTTTTCAGGTATTGAAGTAGTAGCTCCTGACTCGCTGGAAGAAGCTTTGACATGCGACGATCTTTTCCTTGAATACTTCAATAAGTTTCTTTCTTTGCCAGTGAGTATACAGACATGTTTACTTGCACAAGTGATTGACAAACAAAGATATAATCGAAAAGCTTTGAGTTGCCTAGCCACTATAAAAACAAATGTTTTTAAATTTACCAGCAGAGAGCTGTCAGACTTTGGTGCCAACAGCTCTCATGTTAGGAATTAGAACAGCTGCTGGCAACCTCGCTATGTGTTTATCGCTTTCGCACAGGCAAGGGTTTGAAAAAATGTCGTGTTAGTGAACGTTAGCAACCTTAACAGAAAAGATTTAATGAAGGAAATCGTAGTTTTATTGATACGAGCTTTCTTTAATGTCGTTACACGTCTTTGCTTCAGAAGCCAACATTTTTTAACCGTGATGATATGGCGGCGCATCGCTTGTTAACTGTGGAAAAATGGTATTTAACCGTACATTTTTCAGAAGCATTTTAGTGTAGTTCCTCTTCTGTGGACTATGCTTTCCTTTAGATGTAACTAAAAGTCGTACAAAGCCTCAATAATACATTTACTGAATTCCTCACTGGCTACATTATCGCGGATCAATCAACACCGGATCTGCGTCGTTAACAATACACTATTCACTACTGAAAGCCATTGTGATTTGTACCAGCATTGAAGTCCCTCAGTACACCGACCCGGTTTGGTAAACAATGTCAAAACAAACTCGCATTTAAACGAAACTCAAGAATCTATTGTTCGCCCCAATCGATCGAGACAAGCCCCACCTGCCATTTTTCTGTGACATGGTACTAGAATGGATAGTTGCGGTTCTTTCTCACTTTTAAAAGAAAAGCTGAAATACATTAATTGGGAGACTGCAGCTGATAAACTGCGTGTACCTCTTGTCTAACGACTGTTGTAATCTGACTTTCCAAAGAAGTGTTTGATGATAAAGTTTTCATTTTTTTCTGAACCTTGAAACCTTGTTTGAACATGGTGTGCACCAATTTAAGCAATTTTATTGGTGGTTCTGGTCAAAAGTTAGTCTCCCCGCAAATACTCGAATGGAGAGGTTTTCTTTTAACCTGAGCTAAACCCAAATCCTTTGCGTCAAAGAACCGATCTCCTTACGAGTGAATGCTTTGCCTGTGAATCAAGCAATGCGTTCTTTTATTACGGCAAGCACAATAGGAAAATCCACAACTCTCCGTAGAACTCTATTGTTTGAGAGAAACCTACATTTTTAACGGATAAAATCTTAACAGAATCAAGGCAGCAAATGCACTTTAGCAAAAACCGATGTGATTAAAAATACTCCAACACTTTGTTGAAATAGCCGTTGTGACCGTTTTTATATTGTCTTTCATTGTAGCTAATGCAAAACAAAGCAATCGCACTTACGTGAAATATGTCAATAAGGTAGGCTACTATCAACAAATGTAATGCAAGCCACGCATGAAATTGCACTAGACGATAGACTTCTTCAAGTACTAAAATTTCAGCATTTTCAGCATTAATTGACAACCGATGATACCGTTCTGTTTGAAAATACAATTGTTTGTCACATCACTGGTGGAAAATCCGAAAAAGCTCTCGTGCTTCTGATAAATGCATTGACTTTCGCGTTGAAATGAAGCAGGGACTTGCTGTTAAAACAAAACAGCCCTGATTGCCGGGGTAATCACCATTAACGTAAACCCTGATCTGATCGATATATACAAAACCTTCTCTGAATCCTGCTAAAGATGGGGTCTCGCTAAACGAAAAAGATTTTTCTTGAGTGAACCTACAGTAAAGCTAATGAGCTTCGTTTGTTGAAAGAATAACGATGTAACAAAACTCAAGTTTTTATGGATCTTAAAGATCTTTCACCGCGTAGGTCAGGCAAAGCGGGTAAAATACTGTAGTCATCCAGCCATGGAGAAGATGTGGTAAGAATAAGGAATAGCTTGAGAAACGAGCTGTGAAAGGGTGCAACATGGGCTGGATGAGTCGTGTGAAGATGAACTGGGAAAGTTCTGGCCGTGGCGAGTTGTTCGATGTTGAATTATCCGAATTGATGAAATGTTTGTGGTGAGTTAAATAAGGATAAGCTGGGCAATCAGTTTTTTTGTCAAGCAAAAAAATACAGTAACGTCAAACGGTCTCGTCTTACGCGATGTCACACGTGCACGTGGCTTCTGTGGTGTTTAGTGAAACCGAATTTGTTGCCAAGCAATATTCAACATAGAAATATCTTGGAATGGGAATTCAGTTTGTTTCGTAAAAGTTGTTTAGTTTAAGAAATAAAGTCTGATTCAGCCATGAGACTGAAGTCAACCTTTGCAACAGTTCCTCGTACCGGGTGATTAAGATTTATGAATTCATTAGAAAAACGTTACAAGAGCTATACTTAACAAGTTTTTTTTCTTGTCAAGGACAAAAAATTTCCTGATGGATTCAAACCCTTCACTTTTGTAGAGATTAGTTGCTTGAGAATTTTGGAACTGGCAAAGCATCAAGAAATAAAACATTTTGAGAGTTAGATTCGAGATGAAACTTTAATGGCTTGCGCTTGCAAAAAATTCCGTATCCCTAGTTTCAACCCTGTATGTCTCTAATATTTTGCAGGTGTTATACTTATCTTATAAAATTTTCCAAGTGTGATTTGAAATGCCAAAGCAACAAGCCCGATGAATGCACTGATTGCGGGGCAGACTACATGAAATTCATTTTTTAGAATATTTTCCGCGAAAAATGAATCGGCGTTATTTTACGAGAGGAGGGTTCTAGCTGCAGTACCAGGACATAGTGCTAACGTTACTTATACTGCGTTGTCTTGGCCGCCTTAAGATATACTGGTTGAAAATCACTGATCTGCAACGTTAACTGTTTTGCAGGGATTTCCGCAACGTTTGTCTTACAGCCGATTCACTGGTACTTTTCACGACTTAGACATAGAGACTGTCCCATTTGCACCTATTTACGATGATTCTCATTTCACTACCAGCAAGTACCTTGATAAAAGCCCAGCTCCTCAAAGGTCGAGCGCGAACGGAAAAAATGGNCAACTCTCCGTTCAAGTTCAGCAAACTGGAAACGCAACTGTTGCGGTNTATGCTGCAAAGGAAGACGAGAGAGAAAGAGTCCTAGCGTGGGCCAAGAAAAACCGACTGCCGCTTTTTGTTCAGTAAGACGCTGTGTATAAGGAGGTATTAAATAATTTTGCAAAAATAGAGTCAAGTAAAGGTGCTAAACGCATTGCATGCAGAGCATCGTACAACAAGGTCACTTTACAAAGAAACGACCCTCTGCTCATTTCTGAAACAAAAATTTTTCAGAGTTGCTTTACCTCTGGCTTCAGTTTCAGTAATTTGTAAGTTGCGCTTATCTCCTCTGACATGACTGTTTTTCGAAGAACGCAGATGTACCGCGAATTAAAACTCTCCAAACTCCTGCTTCGTCCTCTCGATCTGCGTCGCGGCAGCAGCAGGATTCGCGGGTACAGCCGACTCTCTATGGGATATGCAACAACTACGTCTGTTACAAGCGGAAGGGGTTTGAACGCCTCACCGGCCAGAGCTGCAACCAGCCTAGACAACCAGTCCTCAATAGATTGGACTGAAGTGACGAGCGGCAAGTACCAAGCGTATTCGGACTCCAGGCCAGCCAGCAGAGCGTTCAGTCTCCCTCCGAATCTCGGGTTAGGTGAGAGATGGCTTTGCATTGTGTTAGGTGAGGTTTGTACTTGTCAAAGTGCGTAAGTGGACGCATCTTTGCTTTTAGAAACTTCTGCATTCGTAAAACTTTCCACTGGAAGCAAGCTCTTTTAAGAAACAGGCTATGTAGACAAAGGTCCTATCGATAGACCATTTATAACTCGGATGTCAAATCGTCAACTATGGCATAGTTAAGCAGGATAGGCAAACTTCTGTTGAGTTTTTGACTTCGACCTGCAAGATCTCCAACAAATGTTTATCCAGATTGGTAGAAAATTCTAGGGAAGATATACGTTATGTAGCGCTTCTGCAACTGGAATCACTCTGTGCTTGAACGCGTTGATATCTAACAGCAGCTGGATGGTGCTGCACTTGAAATAAAAAAGGTTGTCGTGAATGATATTTTTATACTTTGTTCCACAAATAATGACGAAGCACCTTTCTCACTCATAANCTCGTAGGCGTGATATCTGCATCATTTTTTGACGTGAAACAGGAACTTAGACGTTTTGTTGAAATTGGTAGTCAGCAGTAAGCGTTAGGATAAGNAACGTAATTCAATACCCTGTTTGTTTACTTATGGATGTCAGAAACAGTTGTAACTTGTTTTACCTGACAACTGAACATCATATTGAAAATTTCGGGGGGCAATTGCCGTTTGCCCATTCCCTGGTTTCGGGCCTGAACAGCGGCATTTTCAAGTAGAAAGAACAAACTCTACTACTCAAAATGTCGTCTGAGCACTGAGTACTTCCAAAGCAAGCATGCAGCTTTTGACACTGGCCACCCAATATCACAACAGGCCGTGTTATGGTGAAAACACTATTAACCAATGGTCGCCCATACGAAATCAGTGTCACTGCGAATTCTGATGTAAACACCAAGGTTGGAAGTTTGCACACACTGGTCTGTTGCATTAGCGATCTTTGTCCACCGCGAAAGAGATAGTGCTTAGAGTTTTCAACCTGGGGCCGCTACCCCGAAGAGGGGTCGTGACTTGTGAACCATTTTTGGAGAGGTCGCGAGTATATATTTTATGTAGACAGCCGTACTACATTTACTTCATTCGAGCTTGAAATGGGGTCATTGTTTGTAATGGATTGCAATAATGGGTCGCGGTGCAGAAAAGGTTGAAATCCACTTGCTTAGAGCCTTTGAACCTGCAGGATACGAGTGTCAAAGCGACAATGACAAAACGAATCGGTTTGTTTCAGGTCGAACTTGGTCGGCCACAGCCATGTACGATACCTCTGCGACGGAGACTAGCAGCACTCATGAAGACAGCACAAGACACGGGTTGCTCCATCCGCGCATTCACAAAGAGAGTTACAACAAGTACAGGAGGCAGACAGCTGCATCTGTGACTGGGCAAATAGCATTTCAGTCCGATTCTGGTCTCGGCACAACCGGAATGGATTACGCTCAAAGTGGTAATTAACTTCGTAGATAATTTCACTTGCCGTTGGTATGCTTTGTAGGTACCCAGCGCGAAACGCAAATCTGGCTGAAATTTGCTTTGAAGCTCTTCAATGTGCAACAAGATCGCAAAGAAATGAAAAATTGCTTAGCGTGCGATTAACATTTCCAGGCCGTAAACAGTAAGTACTATTGAAAAGGTTGACAAGCGGGAAACTATATCGAGGTGACAATGACATGAATGTTAAAAAATTGACGCAACATGTTCTGAATACCCGCATTTCTTTAAAATTTTGGTCAAGACGAATTCTTTTCCAGAAGTTATCGACACGAATAAGAAACTTCGCTGGGCACTGACCTAAATGTACTGTATGATTATTATTATCAGCCATTCGCGGATGCGAAGAAAAATTCTCAGTAGACGGTGTCGTTAACTGAAGCAATAAAATTGGAAAGAAAACAAACAATTCTTGCATTTTGTTTGTTTATACGCTTAACAAACTTTAAACTTCAGCAAGTTTCAAGCATTATCCATAAAACAACCCACGAGGATTTGCTCGAGCCATTTCAGTGTAATTGTCAAACTAGAAAGATATAATGTTACTTTTCATTGTAAGATGGGAAACACACTTCTTACACTGGATTGTTTACCAACTATCGAATGTCGCACCGAGTAAGTAATACAAGCACAGACTTGCTTTGTTGAAATTTCCGATAAACTACGAGAGCAATGCATTGTTTTATGCTTCAGCGTCTACACGCGGATGCGCCCACAAAGTAACAGCGCAACTGCTGCAAGTTTTTGTCAGAAAGAGCACATTGCAGCACCCCGGGTTTTAGCATTCGTCTCGTATTCTAAAAGTCATACTCTGTGTAAAACGTGGAGAAGCGTGCAATATAACATTATAGCAAAAAAGAATGTCATACGTATGGGTTCATGTGAGTATTACACAATGGCTCTCATGCTTTGCTTTTCCATTAAGAAGTCAGATCTTATAAACACAGCCATGAAGATACAAGGGAGGAAATTCCCATCTAGTAGATAAAAAAATTAAAAAATCAAGCAAGGTTTTCTAAAAACTGAGCAAAGTTCCGTAAAAATTAGGTAAAATTTCTTTGACAATTTTTTCGAAGGTTTTTTGAAAATTTAAAAATTAGGTAATTTCTGTAGTAAGTCGAACAAAAGTGTGTTGGGGATTTTTTTATAGTTTTTCGGACATTTCTACGAAGAAAGCGGAATAATAGTTGCAATAATTTGGCGAAATTTCAAAAAAGTTAGACAAAGACTCTTTATTCATGTGCGTCCAGGGTTTTTATAAGGAAAATGTTAGGCACCTGGTATGGACCTATAGGGACCCGATTTCTCTGATTCTAGGGACCCGATGATTATTTTATTTGATTCTAGGGACCCGATTTTCAATTCTAGGGAGCTGAATCGGGTACCTAAAACACCTTAAAGAAACCTGTAGTGCGTCGGAAGAATCTTTCCCAGGTGGGAGCCAATAGATGATTCTTTCTTGGGGGCCAACAGTGGTAAATTTCACTTTACCAAGTCGACACTAAGAGAAAAACAATTTTCTACTAAAAAGTTAATAGGAAAATATCAAATTAAAAAATCCGGGGGACCTTTGATCCCCCTACCTCTCTTCCAACGCCTATGTATTTGTTGACACCCAAACATATGTACTGCCCTACGGCTACGCTGATAAGTAATGGTTTATTGACGGGAATGCATATGAAGTTAAGAATGTTGAGAAATTCTAAATTAATTTAGGTGCATGGTATTGACACACAAAAATCTAAATCTGTCTTTTGGATATGCCTTGGCAACTCATTGCTGGTGTGGACACTTTCATTTATCCTTTCGTCATACGTTCTTTTCCTGATCGTTTTTTTGCTGTTTACAAATTCAGCAACGTAAGTTTATCAGAAGTATCTCGGCTGTTTAGGATCTTCAATCTGCGTTTGAAAAGGTTTGAGGAACATCGACTATGGTTTACGACCAGCAGCATATCTTTGGCAGGTTGAAAACACGTTCTGGCACACGCTACCTTTGCAACCTCTGCAATGTACAAGCAAGTTTGTACGTTTCAGGCACGAGTGCAAAAACTCGAAATATAGCAACACGCGCTGATACCTTGGGCGTGAGTTCAAGGTGGGAAAGCGAGGAAGGCTACAGCACTCATACTCCGGGGTCGCGCGTCAGAACAGCCATGACGTCATCGACTCTGTCGGACGAAGATCAATTGTCTAACGTTGCTCCTGCTCAATGGATCCTGAATGGTAACTTTTTCGTTCAAATATTTGCTTTAAATCACGTGATGCCAACAGCTTGCAGTAAGAATGCAACGCCTTCTAGGCAAGTAATAAATTTAAGACTGCTAGTTACTTGACTTGTGACTTTGATTTACACACGCAACTCAGAGAAAAACTTTAGAATCCTTTTCAATAAGTTGATGGAATTGATAGTTCACGTCAACCGCAAATTTTATTAAGCCAGACAACCCTGCCTCCTTTATTAAAAAGGGCTTAAAAAGAAGCCGTTACTTGTGCTTCCAGGTAATTTGCATTTGACTATCTGCATACCAAACCTATATTAAATAGTATTGCAAGGCACGCTGGGCTAAAAATCAGTTTTCACCGTGCTGACCAAAGCTCTGACTCTGCCTTTTACAACCTCCTTTGTAAAAAATTACTACAAAGTGTAATCCTAATGGCGTTTTTCGATGTACGGAAAGATTCAGAGTGAGCCTTTGTCTGCATTTCTTCCTTGTAAACAAAATATTAGCAATAACTCTTATGATGTAAAAAATACAATATTTTGGTCTAATAAATGACCTAAATGTCATCGGAACAAAAACATTCTAGATTTACGTCTCTTTTCATTGCATAGAGCAAAGCTTATCAAACACAAACGTGGTTGCACCCAGGAGTACATAATATAAAACGTCTCGCAATATCGATCTATACTCTTTCCGCTTTGTCGTCCGTGCAGACGTGCTATCCACGCTGGATGATTTTCTTCAAGCCTCAGGCTTAGATATCACAAGCAGCCTCATGACATAAAGTCTTTAGAAACTGAACAGAAATTTTGAAATGCAACTACTATCGCGGCTTAATCTTTGAAAAAAGTTGCTGATGTGGTTGAAACTTGTTTGATTCGTTCTACCTCTCCGAAGAAATATCAATAATTTATTTTCTTGCAAAAACCGATTCGTTTTTACTTCATGATCAAACTTTTCTTGATTTAATTCGGATGACGTAATCTTCCACTGGTCCATATAAGTTTGTAAAGTGGCTGGTTTGAACTTTGAGAGGTTTCATGTTAGCATGAATCGAAGGATACTGATTTTGACAAAGCTGCAAACCTTCTTATGAGATTCATAGCTGAAACATCCAGCCCACAATCAAGTAAGTACTCTCCGCGATGCGTATAAGCAAGTCAATCGACCAGCAAATGTTTAATAGGAAATCGATTTCACGTAAAATTACGCATTCTCAGTCCTTATTCAGATGGAATCTTCAGCCAACAATTTCACCAGCCAACATTTTCACAATCGTGTCCAGCCAACATTTTCACATTTGTGCAGTGTTGGCATATCTTCCAGGCTTTCCTTCGGCTTTTTTTTCACCAGATTCGAAATACGAGGGAAAAAGTGCTCTGCGTACAGCTGATTCACCAAGCAAACCTCACAGAGCAACAATCATCTTGCCACAGAGGAAAAGCCAGGAATCGTCTAGCAAAGCAGCAGCGAGGTAAATGCCTGCCATAGGCGTAGCCAGGGCGGCGGCCAAAGGGGCCATGTCCCCCCCAAATTTTTAGAAAACATAGTCATTTTGTGCTTTGAGGGGCGTTTTTCCAAACAAAAAGGTGTTATTCGCCTAAAATCAAACTTTTTTGGCCCCCCCAAAATTTTTGGGCTGACTACGCCACTGATGCCTGCTGGAAAAGAGACAAAACCAAAGTCAGAATGTTATGCTTTTGTTGAGCAGGAATGATAATTGTGTTCAATGCATCCATGGGTGTGTTTTTCAAATACTTTAACCAGTGTTTCCCAAAGTTTTTTGCCTATGTCCCACCTAATCACCTCTCAAATCCTGATTGCCTCCATGTGGCAATATATAAATCTTATGATTTAAAAAGTGAACTCTGTTTCAGGTAAGAAGATTAAAAGCCAATACTTTGATGCAAAGAAGCTTCCAAAGAACATAGCATGAACGAACAGAATGAAATAAAAAATTAAATTCGAAAATTTGGACCCACACCTCATCAGACGGCCTCAATTCTCCCCTTAAAAATAAAATTGATGCCATGTGGGGCGTACGCCCCACTTTGGGAACCACTGCTTTGAACAGTTCCTATTGCATTTCATCTCTTCCGAACCCTGAAACTGCGTTTTATCTGTTTGTTTTCCTTACACAACAACTGAATTTCGAACGCCATGGAGACTGGAGAGCAAGATCATTGTTTTGCACATAAGTTTGCAGATAGCAACTTCATCCTTCGCGCATTTAAAAGCTTTATATTGGGCCCTGGAAGTCTTCAAATTTCAGTCAAGAATCACCATTCCAAGGGCTGAAGTATCTGTCAATTTTGATTTTTTGCATGCCTTACAGCAGGGGTCGGCAACCTCTTTTGCACTGCGGACCGGTTTAAAACTGAAAATTTTTCGCGGACCGGCTTTCAAAAAACCACCATTGTTCATCAATGAATATTTATTACAACTAATATAAGTTATTACAACTTTTGATTCAATGAGAACCTTGAGCTTGTTTTGCCGCAACGAGACACTCCCACTTAGGGACTAAGGAACTCAATGAAACCCGCATTTTGTCACTCGCGTCCAGTCTGTTTCGCGATTTCGTCTTTGTTGCTGCCATCACAGAAAATCCAGACTCGCACAAGTATGATGTCGGAAATGGCAGCAACGTTTTTAATGCTTTTATGGCAAGGTCAGGGTATTCTGGTAAGACCTTCATCCAAAACATTGGTAGAGTCGTTGTATGAAAAACACATTCAGGCTACCATCATTTGCAGTGTCCAGCAGTTGGTCCTATTGTCGCATAGGTAAGGTCGATTCACCTGGTTTGAAAATAAATGGATTACGGATCCATTTCTTTGCAGTTCGAGGGTCTTTAGCGCTTGAACTCTTGCAAAAGAACACGCAAGTGACTGCGCACAAGGTCGGAGAACGCTTGCTCAGGCCCGCTGTCTTTCAAAGTCTGCTAATGTTTGAAATATGTCAAATACCCCTTTTGCTTACGCGCTGCTCCTACAATTTAAGTTTGTCTTTAAATGCAGCCACTTGATCTCCCAACTTGAATGGAGTTGTCACTTTGCCTTGAAGTGAAAGATTTAGTTCGTTGAGCAGATTGAAGATGTCGCACATATAGGCAAGTTCGAGAACACAATTTTCACTACGAAGTTTGTTAGCAAGATCTGAAATTTTCTCCAGTAGAAACCTTTTCAATGGTTCACGTAATTCAAACACTCTGTTCAATGACTTTTCTCGGGAGAGCCGCCTTACTTCTGTGTGCAAGAGAAGGCATTTGTGCTCTGCATCCATGTCCTCACATAGATGTTCAAACAGCCGGGTGTTAAGTGCATGAGCTTTAATGGGGTTGATCATTTTAACTACATCATGGAAAACACTATGCAGCTCAGGTGATATTTTTCGGCTCGCCACCATTTCCCTGTGAATGACACAATGAGTGGCCTGAACTCAGACAAATTAGATATGGCCAAAAATTTGTTCACAGCCTTCTACTGATTTAGTTGGAATTTTCACAACAAACAACGTACGTATCGCCAAAATCTCGTTTATTTGCCAACACTTCACGGCGTCTGGAGGTGCAATCAATTTCAGTTCCCAAGTTATAGCAAGGCCTTTTTGAAGAGAATTTCGTTGTGTAGTCTTCAACTTGCTGTAATTCCAAAACATGCTTTTTACAGTTCAATTTACATTGTGTTGATAACAAACTCTACAACAAAAGACCCGAATGTATTTTTACACCCGAACATAAACGTATAGAGCACCACAGAGCAGGTTTTTTTTAAGGAAAATATTAGGTACCCGGTATGGATCTGTAGGGACCCGATTTCTATGATTCTAGGTACCCGATTTTCTTTGATTTTAGGGACCCGATCATAATTTTCTCTGATTCTAGGGACCCGATTTTCAATTCTAGGGACCCAAATCGGGTCCCTAAAACGCCTTAAAAAACCCTGCCATAGAGCATCGTATTTTGCAGTTCTTTCACTGAATATGCTACCACGCCTAGCATTAGGACTACAGGCGAGATGTCCGAAGATGTCACCACATTCGCCGAAGTTCTGAGTGATAACGAAGAAGAGGATGACTTCGAAGATTATGATGAAGAAGTAGGAGAATTTCTTGATTTCGAGGATCGCGACTCGTCATGCGAGGAAACTGAAACGGAGATAGCATCCATTGAAAAAGTCCATTCCATGACTCTGCAGCATATTAAAGAAAGAATTCTAAGAACGGTGCGTATTGTTGATGCAGTCAACGAAACAATTTGTGCAAAACATGCAGATTGCCAGAAATGCTTAACAGTTGATTTTAAATATCCACGAACGTTGTTAGTGCTCTCGAAGAGATATGAAAAGTTACTTCTTACGCATTCAGAACTTGAAAAAGCTTGCGCCTTATGCTAATTTTTACCTGTATGGCATTTTTTAACAGAATATTAGCACTGGTGTACATGCTATGGGATCTGAAAGAATCATGATTTGTACACTGTAACTTGGCCCCAGCTGAAACTTAATTTGAGTTTTGTTAATAAAAACTAATTTGTTTTAAGTTCTTGTTTCGTAAGTTTGTCTTAATCTAAAAGTAAAGTTATGTTATTCTTTGTGACGCTACAGAAGTCTGGAATGGACAGCTTTGTGAAATTTCTTCGCGGAACCGCCGGAGAACATTTGTCATCCTTTTGGCTTGACGCTGAAGCATATAAAGACGCCTTGGCTAGAATTGAAAATAAACGGTGAGAAAAAAACGTAACAGCTGCGAAGCTGCAGACGCCGAAAACGTGCTGCTGCTATCTGGGATTGTTTGCGTGCAATTTTAAGATTCCATAATGATAATCTGCAATCAATTCTATGCCTGAAAAAATTGCACTACATTTTTTGCCTCAAAGATCTTGCATAACGTTTTGGATAAAGATATTCTGGCTACATGACATCATTTAAGCGAATTTGGGAGGTTTAAATAACACGGGAAATGAAACACATCGATCACATTCTTTTTTACTTTCACAAACACAACTACGTTTCACAGACGTTGCGAAACGAGCTGTGCAACTGCAAGTTTCTGGGTATTTCCTTCAAATCAGCCATCCAAGACTTACAGTTTGCTTGCGTTTAATTTGGGAAGATAATTTCGTGATCCAAAAGAATCATTTACACAATTTAAATGAGTTTCTATAGTTTGAAAGAGCTAAATGTAGATCAAGAACGATTTTGTTTTACTAATTTCCTACTCATACTGGAAAGCTTGTTTTGTTGCTTAAGATGTCGAGCTTGTTTAAGCGAACCAAATTCAAGTTTTGAACTAGGTCAGGGGTGGGCAACCCCTGGCACGCTTGCCGAACTTGGAACGCGAGCACTTCTATCCGGCACGGTAGCGAGGCCTCGGAAACGAGATCCACCTTCGAATGAAAAAGTTATTAACTTACAAGTCGCAGTAATATCTGATGAAACTCGGTGTCTGTTTCTTCATTTTCGTTTGTTAACAATCCGTTATTTAATTTAACCCTTATGTGCTTTTGATGCTATATGGCTGCAAACAGAGCCGTATCAGCCGCACTCCATGCTCCCCAAATTCACTGCAAATATCAATACACGCAGGCAGAATCAACTGTTGTGACTGAGAAATTGCACATTAATTCTCTCTTTTCAATAAAACGTCCGAAAGTAATTGCGTCTATCGTTACAAAAAAGTTTCAAAGCATTTAACTTGGAAAATGATACGGCCCGGTAACGAACTCCTCGCGGACCGGCACCTGGCCGCGGCCCGGTGGTTGTCGACCACTGCCTAACAGTACACCATTAGATTTCGTCTTATCTTAAAGGTTTTGCCACTGAACTCAGACAAATTAGATATGGCCAGAAATTTGTTCACAGCCTTCTACTGATTTAGTTGGAATTTTCACAACAAACAACGTACGTATCGCCAAAATCTCGTGTATTTGCCAACACTTCACGGCGTCTGGAGGTGCAATCAATTTCAGTTCCCAAGTTATAGCAAGGCCTTTTCGAAGAGAATTTCGTTGTGTAGCCTTCAACTTGCAATAGAAGGGCCCACGCTGCCACAGGGGTCCAAAATTCAGACCCCTCACCACTTAGCCGTTGAAATATGAAGCACTGGAAATCAGTGAAGTTGGGGGACCCTTTGAAAGAAGAGTGCTTATACAATTCAGTTAATTCGGGCCCATTTGCAAGCAAGGTATTTACACATTGCAACTACTGTTGGGGGCCCTTCGAAAGCAAAATAGCCTACTTATACGTTCAGTTGCTGTTGGGCCCCATTGAAAGCAAGGTACTTTACACATTACTGTTGATATTGGGGGCCCCAAAACATTGAAGTAAAGCGATTAGAGAAGGGAATATTAGAGAGAAGCGCAGAAAACGAACTATTGCGGGCTTGGAATGCCATTCCTGAAAATTTTTCGTGGTTAAAAAACTTTACATCAGCATTACTCCCCATGTTTTCATCTACATATGCTTGTGAATCTTTGTTCTCAGTTATGAACTTTATTAAGTCTCGTAATAGGAGTAGCCTGACCGATGAAACTAGTAGTTGTTGTATATCTCTGAAGGTCACAGTATATAAACCCAATGTAAAATCTCTGTCAACGGTAATGCAGCAGCAGACGTCTCACTGATATAGCACAAGAAAAGTAATCAAACCTTTTTGTGGGACTGATATTTTCATTGAAAAGTAGCTTAAGTCTTGTTTAAAAAGTTTATTGTGCATGTTTTGTTTTGAAAGAGGCAAAGCATTGTTTTTGTTTCGGCGTTGTTTTCAAGGTGAATAAATGTAAATTTGGTTATGTTGTGTTTTCACTGTTTGGGTGAATTTGTATCATTTCTTCAAAGCTCTTCACATACACCTTCAAGGATGTCAAGTAGTATGTTCTCACAAATTTTGGTTGGAACGCGGAAGAATTTTGTCATTGATTTAGCCGATTTCGGCACGCAAACCGAAAAAGGTTGCCCGCCCCTGAATTCGGGTGTCTAAAACTTAACGCGGCTCAGCAAAGACCCAAAATTCCCTACGCCCCATATTTTCTGAGTTGTTTTCGGTTTGTTCAGACCATCGACGGCTGGATGTGAAACAGATTCAAGCACAACATCAACTGACAGCTCGCTAGAAGAAGAGAATGCAATACAGTTAAGAAGGCATAGACTGTTCCGTGATATTCTCGACAAACACAAGTTCATGTTGACTGAAGAATCGAGAGAACAAATTCGTGAAGCGCAGGTTGTTCAAGCTTTTCAAAACTCTAAATATTTCATCGATATTTTTGATTTTTTACCCGTCAGGTAACAAAACTTGTCTCATGGAGTAGTTTGTTACTGCAATATTTGATTGCTATACTGTTTGCACAGATTCAGGAGGGTTTGAGTTATGACGTATTTGCGCGAACTCAGTACGACGTTCTGCGCCGCTTGCGTTCCTATTGGCTACCCCGATTTGTGGTTCATTTGAGTGCCAACCCCAACTTTAAAGACAATCTGGCTACAGGTAATGACGTGGGCCTTTTGGTTTGTACTGGACTAAACAAAACTTAATAACTGCAGAGACTAAACTCAGACTTCAATTACTCCTAAGTTAGTGAAATGCGAATAGTACATGCTGTTGTCTGGCAGTCATCTCCTGAGGCTTCCTTTAGGGTCTTCGTTCTACATGAAATTCTTGAGATCAGTTCTTGCGGTTTTTAAGGTGATGACCCGATAAATATAACCGTAGGCTCCCGCAATCAAGTGACGCTGGGTTGCAAAAATGCTATTCGCGTAAAGTATAGAAAAAACTATTCTTGTTTTACCCAAGGGCCATTTCTACCTTTAAGTGATGTATGGCTGAGGTAAATTATTGGGAAGGCAGGGTTGTAGGGGAAAGAAAACTTGCAGCTACGAGTCTGAAAAATCTTTTTTATCTTTGCTAAAATTTTCAGCAGTGTAAATTTGATTGTTCAAAGCTGCACCAATGTCGTGGTTTGCTAATGAAACAATGGCTTGCGTTTGAGACAAGTATAGCACTACTCTCTCTTACGACTTTAAATGTGAGGCTTCATGGGACGAGGTTTACAGATAAACGTCGAAATTAGAAGGGCTTTGGAAGTTGTTCTGTTATAAAGGACGGTCACAGACAGCCTAATCAATTTTTCTTCTATATCACGTAAAACGTTTCCACAATGTATGAAAATGCTTGAAGTGCTGTAATTTTGAAGTAGTGTGAAGTTACTTTTATTCTGCTCCACCTGTTCTGATTTAGTGAAATTATATGTGAAATTTTTTTAAGTTTATTTGCAATGAGCTGATTTTAATGCATTAACAACGATTTGTCCCGAGGTGCTCTAAAGTTCAAAATTTAAAGTTTGAATATTTGTTCAAAAACAAGAAAAGCGTAAAAAATTGATCATTTTTTATGTGAGTATGTTTGTACGTTTTTCAGGAATTTGGGAAGAAAACATCTTTAAAATGGTGGAAGAAGTGCCCAGCAAAGACAAATTCAATTTACTTCCACTGCTAACTGGACATTACTTTATTCTTCCCGAGCGTCCAAGTCTCCCGAATGTTGGTGCGCAGCTGTCTGTACAAACCTTGGAGGTAAAGTTGTATTTTGGTGAATGAGTTTTACCAAAGTATTTACCAGGTTTTGATCACGTTTTCTACTGTTGATCTTTTCGTTATGTCAGCATCTTGGCAGTTGATACGAGCTTGCATTCACACTAAGAAACAAATATTTGTGCTATGATTATCAGAAAACTAAATGCACTTGTGCCAAACGATTGTGCTGATCAGAGAACCTCCACGACGAGGTTCACAAAAACAAACAGAACATTACATCGCACCACGATTTGTCGTAACCGCGTTGCAGAGTACTACAAGGTGGCCCAAAAAGATGTATCCAATTCATTACCACAATCAGTTCATATCAAATTAACTCAGGTTTCTGCCTCCTTGGTAAATCATAGTTAGATCTCCAAAATATTACATCCCAGCTTCAATGTATCAAACAGCAAGATATTCCGTGCAGGACAAGATGAAGATTGTAGAGGCCTATTTCACGACGAAATCAGTTGTCCAAACTCAACGACAATTTCGGAGGGACTTTCCAGGCAGAAACGCTCCGGACGCACACACAATGAAACGCCTCCTGGACACAGGACAGAAAATCACATCGTGACTGTGAGACAATGTTAGGAGCACTCTCCAAGGAAATCTACAAGACATTTGTTCCAGGAGACAGATCGTTCAAGGAATTCAGTTATGCGCATGCCATAATGCAACAGGATCTTCACCTGTTTCCGTGTAAGATACAGATTTTACAACTTCAGACCGATACAAATAAGGCTGAGAGACGTGCCTTTGAGTAAACCACCAGTCAGCCAATCGAAGACCATCATGATTTCTTGGACTTCATTTCTCCGTAACGAGGCAAATTTCCACGTTAGTGGTAACGTGAACAAACAGAATATCCACTTTTGGGCTCAAGCTCAGCCTTATGAGCATCAGTATTGCCCACTCAGCGTGCAGAAAGTTACTGTTTGGTGCGCGTTGGGTCCTGATGGCATTATCGGGTCATACTGGTTCGAAGATGCTGATGGACATCCTGTAATTGTGAAGGCAGAGCGATACGTTGAACCAATGAGAAGAAAATCCATCCTGGCACTAAGGCGGAAGCGAGGACTGGACATGTATACCGCGATTTATCAGCAGGATGGAGCAACACCGCATTGCTCCAGTGCTTCACTCGAATAAATTCATCGTTACTTCCCAGGAGACAAGCTCATCACCACCCTTGGTCTGCACATTCTCTCGACCTATCCCCTTTGGATTATGTTCTGTGGGTTTACCTGAAAGACAGAGTTCATACTAACAAGCACCCAAATATAGATGCGCTCAAGAATATAACTCAAGCGGAGATCAAGAGAATTCCTATGAGATGTTGGACAGGGTCATTACAAACTTCAGTGTAGACACAGTGATTCAGCGCCAAAGAGCTTGGATCGAGCACATAAAAACTATTGAGCTGCGTGCTCGCAAAATGATCGTGAACGAGGATAAAACTTACACCACACAAAACTTACATGTCTGTAAGACAAGCCTATGAAAAATAACTGGTAAATATTCCTTTCAATGCAAAATGCTACTTTATCAAAAATGGATGCATCTTTTTGGATTTGGACCACCCTGTATTTCATTTTGGGCAGTGTAACATCTCAGTTTTTGTTGTTAGCACTTTGTATTTCGCAGCTTCCAAGTCACTGGTGATCGTATTAGTGCTAGAAACCTAGACTGCGCCATGTCATCATTTGTCATTATCCTTGTTTGAGCAAGATAACATCGTTGTATGATTCTTCTCTGATCAGTCTGTGGCGAAACAAAGCACTGCGGCATTCCGCACCTTCGACACGCAAGTACGGCTCATGTCTGCCCGGTCTGCTGCCAGCCATCGTTTATTGCAAGCTCTTGCTGCCGACTCGGATGCAGGATTTCCCCTTCGGAATTACATTCGCAAGTAGGCAAAATTTTTTAAGGATCTAACATTTTGTGATTGTTTAGGACACCAAGTCACACTGCAAAAAACACGCTTTAAACAAATTATTTACTTCTGTTGTATGTTTTCACCCAATAATTTGTCCAGTGTCTCGCCAATTTACTTCATGAACTTTTGTCAAGCCACGAGAGCAAAGCTTCTACTTTCATTTATGATTTCTGGATGAGCCTCGNATACCTCACGGAATGGAGTGCATCGCACGTTCAATCTCCGGCTCATTATACGAAGCAAAACGCAAGTATGACAGCAATCACCTTTGTTTCATGTACTCTACGCATTTGGATATTGTTCCGGAAACTATTACTAGTGCCTTCCGCTCAGTTTTACCTGAGAAGTCTTGCTTTACCACAGATCACAGATGACTGCTGATGGTCTTTCGATGTCATAACTTGACTAGGGCAATTTTTTCAACGAAATGCAGTATGCTGCATCCTTTGAAATGTTTTCATGATGTATTTTATGCTAGCTTTGCAAACAGCTATCATGCCGATGGAATGAAGTCCTTTCATCATTATACACAACGGCTTATTAGAGGGAACGTACTGAAAAGCATTGAAAGAATTTGCCCTCTCGTAACTGGAATCAAAAGCTGCATCATACGGAACGACGTACTAGCAGTGCAGGATTAAGGTAGCGCGGGGCCCCAAATTAAAAAAAACATCTCAACACCTGCTAAATCATAAAGTGTGTGGGCAAGGCATCCGTGTTTCTAGCTTTACTCTCTGTATGCTCTATCGAGTTCGCATCGCGACATGGCAGTCTGAGTATATTTTTCTGACCGCCAGTGCTGCCAGATGGTTGTGACCTAAATCTTCTAAATAGTGTCACAAAAAACTGCTAGATTCTGCTAAAGGTCTTGCCACAAATTTTCAACTAAAATCTGCTAAAAGCAGTGAAATTCTGTTGAAAACTGTCATGTTTAATATGATTAAAAGAAACCTATAACGTTATACAATATACTAATTTTTCTTCTTGCACTCACTCTCAGTAAGCATGGGCTGAAAATGCCGGTCTTGACCAACACACTTTTCGGCCCGAAATTTTCTTTCAGTCAACATTTTGACTTTTTGAGCAACGTAACTGCAGCTTGCCTCGTTTTTTTGTATGACACACAGTTCTTGACGATCTCTTTCAAATGGTTGCATGTT
>JGI24158J21664_10002807_pt1 | contig 21445 bp, 15 predicted proteins | sample Ectturendosymbi3_FD_21664 | JGI IMG/M metagenome (IMG submission 21664)
CACCAAGCAATGACTGGGAAATGGGGGGGGGGTGAGCGCGAATAGGGGAAGGGGGGAATAAGCACGAATAAAACCGCCAGCAGTGTCTTGTCTTGGGTCGAGCTTACGCAAACGACACACTTGTTGTCGATATTTTCCGTCGTGTTCACCTTGTTGTTTCACTTTTCCGAAAGTAAGCGCGCTTTCAAACGAAAACACCACCCGCAGCGACCCGTTTGTGACGTGACACTAGCACGGTGCCAGGCATCGAGAACAGGCGAATGCGCCAGAGCGCAGTTAAAAAGCGGGCGGGCGGGCGATCTCTCGCGGGGGAGGACAACTGAAGAAAGAGGTCTCGCAAAAACTCGACGAAAACTCATCACGAACAGAAAGAACACCAGTGATATGCGGTACGTTCAAACGACAGGTTATACGACGCACTGTACTATTGTTACGGGTTGCTGATGTCGTTAGGCGGGCGCGCTGCTACGTCGACGTCACGCGTGGCGTCATGCATGCATGAATGGTACAGAGGGACGCGTCGCACGAGGGAAGAGAACTTGGAGACGAGAAACGAACGAACGATGCGAAGGCGCGAAAACGCGCGTCACCTTGTCGCGTATGCCCTGCTGACGTCACCGACGCGAAACGCGTAGCGAGAAATGACGAAACTTAAAAGATGCACGCCGGAGGCTGACTAAAAACGCAAGCGAACAGAGAAAACCCCCCCCCCCGGAAGCCAATTAAAAGGAATCCACCCGAAAAATCTTCTGCGGCGGGTAAAACAGACCTCCACGGTCACTCCCCGGTCGCTATAACTGAAAACCAATCAGGCGTGCGAGAACTTCCCACGCAAAACATCACTGCAATTTGAAAAAAAAAACAACAACGAAATGGAATTACACGGTCGCGGCTAATGCATCTCGACAAATTGCCTTAAAAAAAACGGTATTTTGTCCTTGTACGGGATCACGTGCGAGCGGACCGCGCGCGCCGCGAGACATTTCAAGGTGACCTTGGTCTGAGTTTTCAGAATGATCTCGGCCACGCCGGTGGTGGCCAGCTGCATCGGAGTCTCGCGCTTCGCGTTGGCCACGTCACAATGGGCGCCGCGCTCCAGCAGTTCCGTGATGATCGTGTGCAGGGTGACGAAGTCGCTGATCGGCTTTTCGTACTGCGGAAAGAAAGAAAAAAATTAGGTTGTTCGAAACGCGATGTGTAACACTGCGTGTAACAATTTAGCGATGTGAAACACTGAGTGTAACAATTTCCTGGTAGCGGGACGAACCGATGATGCCAGGCCCGCAACCATGGGAGCGAGCAACCGGGAAATTACCTCCCCCACCGAAACTTTCAAAAACATGTTTAGTTGTTAGGTACAACAACAAGTTACAATCTCCCCCCCCCCGAAAACACCAGCTGGTTGCGGACCTGGGTGAAGCTTCAAACAGCGCTACCCCTCATTGATTCGTCGACGGCACAAATTCCCCCTGGCTTTGTTTTCATAATTGTGACTTCACAATGGGAACGTGCAAGAGAAAATAATGAACGACGCGTCAAGAGAATTGTCGCCAGTGCGAAGAGGAATCTGTTTAAACACGTTGTTACGTCACAAACCGAACAGAAAGTTGATTGTTGCGTCACGTACTGAGAACAAAGAGATTACGTTCGTTTAGCGTTCAGCCAAGAATGAATTGAACGAATAACAAACGACTTCTCTGTGCAACGCGACGGTGTTACGCTTCGCTGCGCTGCCCATCAAACGCTCCCGCAACAATTAACGCGATCCGGGTCAAACAATCTATCCACGGATAAACCATCTATCCACGGATAAAGGAAATTTTACGCAGTCAGGAACGGACTTGGCAGAAAAACCGAAGCGGAAATTCATCAAAAGGAATCGCGCGTAAATATTTTCGCCAACGCACCTGGACGATCACGTGAAGCGCCGTGTTTCCTGCGTTGTTTCGCGCGTTCGGGTCTTCCCCGCACGAGAGAAGGAACTTGGCGAGGTCAGCGTTCGGGAAGCTGCAGACATCCCTGCGATTGATCGGGAAGGAAATGCATGTCAGCGATGCCAAAACGCGATTTCGTCACCAGGGCGAATCGACGACACACACAAGCGCTATAAGCTGCTGTCCGATCTTTCTAGGTTCGGGCAGTATCTGCTGGATGCGGTCGAGCGACTATTTTAGGGCAACATAAACGTTTTTTTACATTGTTAAAGAAGATAATTCGTTCTGCGGGGTTCGCCGGAATAACGGTCTTTCAAATACTGGCAGAAACAAATTTCTGGGGCAAGATAAACTGTTATGGCAACGATAACCCGTTGCCAAGCAGCGGCGGGACCTCACCACAGAAAAATGTAGAACGGATTTGTGCAAAACGTGACGACAGGCCAACGTAGAACAAATGGATTAAAAAAACAACAAAAAATGGACCAAAAAATACACACAGAAGCAGCAATTACCTGCTTCATGCCGTTTGTTTTACTGCGCAAATCATCATGGTCGCCTTGCGCTAACACTGGAGAGTTTGGTAACTTTCCAAAATATTTAACGACTCACTTTACGTGGAAGTCGTCCACGGGGGTGTTTTCGTTGATGGCCAAATGCAAGGGGGTGTTTCCCAGTTCGTCGCGAACGTCCTGTTTCAGAAATCTGAAAAAAGGAACGATGAACAGGTTAACTTTCTCTCGTCGTCGACATCTCAAAAGAATTTTTCACAGCAAGACATTATTTCGCTTCGCCGACGGCTGTATTTCGTTGGTGAGCAGCTCTCGTTCGCAGAACGCACTCTTTTCGGTTTGATTCGAGCGGGAATTTACGCAGGAAAACAGCATTTAAACGAAAACAAAGTCCTGCTTGCAACAGGCACGCAAGCCGACAGAAGATGCAACTAATTGTCAAGTGAGTGGCCATCGACGAAGCGCAATAATAGGTGAGTCTAAATTTCAGGACGAACGAAAAATCGGACAAATACTCACTGGTATATGCGCTTGCCGAATGGATGCAAGTCTTCTCTTTTCTCGACCACCTTACAAATGACGGTGGTTAAGTAGAGGAAGGTGTGTAGATTGATCTTGAGCCTGTTCCACGCGGTCGATAAGCTGGCCTGCGCAATAACATGACAGCGTGCTGACTACGTCACAAAAGAGAAAGCGCCGTTCTGTGACGATGAGGAAATGGGACCTAAATGCGGCGCAGAGTGTAAGGGCTGGCGTGCGAGCGAGTGGAAAGGCCTTAATTATCGTACAGGCAAGGTTGGTTGGTGGTAGTAGATCTGAAACATGACCTACAGCACGTCCAGTAACAGATTAGCTGCTCGTGTTATAGATTTGGGCGGCGAACAACAGGAAATCGTCGTCAACCCTCTCTCGATTGGTGCGAAAACAAATCAGCATTGTGTCAATAGGCATTGCACAACCCTATGCAACCGTCAACAAGTGCAGCCGCTAAGTTATGATTGGTCAACACGTGCAGCCGCTAAGTTATGATTGGTCAACACGTGCACGAGCTTGGAACCCGGGTACACTTGATCTGCTTTTGGTAAAATAGACAAGCAAGGAAAGTTTAACTGGGACTGTTCGAACCCGAATGGCTTTGCAGCGCTGAAAGGGGAATGGCCTAAAAATAACGAAATCCGTACCGCGCAAACATCAGGCGGTGTTGTGTGAGGGCGAATGCGTCAGATCAGTGGTTCTTAACTGTAGGGGGGAGGGCGTCAACAAATTTCCAGGGGGGGGGAGCGAGCCCTTACGCGCTCTACACCATGGGAAGTTTTTGAACGGGAAAGTGTCCAATTTACTTATTCAAAGTCACAGCGGCGCGAAAGAAAGGACAATTACTCAAGGGAGGCGTGGTAGAGAAAAAGGTTAAAACCACTGCGTCAGATTGTTAAGCGCAAGCCGTAAAAGGCGCTCGTCGAAAGCTTGACATTGCTCTGCACGACAGAGAAAACATCCGAAACCGCGACTTCTGAAAAGACTGATTCTGACAGGAATTGCGTGCAGCGCGTTTAGCCACTTACAACATGCACAGCTACTTTATTGCGATGGCCGAAAATACTCTTCACAAATGAATCGTTTTTCATTTCATAATAATAAACCACAATCACCAGGGTTTCTCCTGATTTGCTTCGTCCCACCATAAAACATATTTTCCCCGGGCCATTCGATTTTAGTTCGGCCGGCCGTCCGAAACAGCGTCGCGAATTTGCTTCATCACGCCTACCACTACCAACCTGCAACGTCTCCTCCCACTCGCTACTTAACTTTCGTTATAATCCACCCCCTCAAAACGACGCAAAGGCATCGCGCACCTGCACTCTGTCCATCGCCGTTCCTTTGTAGCAGTTCGGGCATCCGGCACAGTTCGCGTCGACTCGTTCGCAGGGCCTGTCTCGATCGCTTGCCGCCGCCGGCGAGTCGCAGTCCAGCGCGCTGGCCACTTGCTGCAGACAAGAGAAGCGACGTCACGGTCGAGTTCACAGTCGCTGACGTCACGCTCAAACTGAGAACCGAGAACTCTCTCGGGTCCAGGACAAACATTTTAAAAGGCTTTTGAGAGCGCGACGAGAACGCGTGGGCGGATTAGAGGAGCCCTTTCCACGTCGAGCGCACTTAAACTTTCGGCCTCGCGCTGACTGCTTCGTGTCGCAACAAGACCGAAGTTCGTTTGCATCGCAAACGCTGTTTGGCGATCGCCCGAGACCGACGCAAACGCTTCTTTCGGCGTCGCGCGTCGGCGCCACACGCCGGGTCATTGACGTGTGCGACCAAACTCGGCCGATGCCACGATCGCACCGACTTGGGTTCCTTTGTGACGAATGCGCGTGGGGCGATTCACTTTGTTGAGTTGGCGCTTCGCGCTAAAGCGCGCGAGTTGTGAGCCACGCCGGCGAAATCTGGCTTTGTTTCGGTCACAGACTGAATTTTTTTTTAAATGACCGAAAAAAACTTTTGTCATTTCGGTCATGAGGTCCGAAAATACAGACTAGTGAATATTGTTACGGTGAGTTTTAATATTATTACGGGACAAATGACTGAAAATTGTCTCAGCGAAAAAAACAGAGCACAATGAACTTGGGCCGAAGTCACAGATCACCGGAACATAATGCCGTATAAAATACTCCAGTTGTTTTCTCGCGATGGACGCAAAGTGTGTTGTTGCTATCAAGTGAGGACAGAACGAGACTGTCGACCTGTCCAAGGCGATATTTGTCAACCCGAAACCACCGCACGCGCTTTAGTTTTAGTTTCGTAGCATCCCGATGACGTACTCAATACGTGGTCGGAATGCAGGTACAGGAAGCGGAGGCTGACGCTGCCATAAGTCATCACCCCCGCCGCAAATCCATGCAAAACAACAAACTACAAATGAAACACCATAGCGAAAAACAAAAATATTGCAAATAAAGATTTTCCAATGAACTAACAACACTACGCAATGAATAATTTAAAAAACACTCGTTGCAAGAGAGTAATACCGCTTTCAACCTGGCGCCACCGAGCGACTGCTGGCAACGCAGGCTTCCCAGGAAATATTAGGCCAAGTCAAAAAAACTGAAGCAACAGCCCTTGATCGGACACTGATGCGTCTGTTTGCCCTGAAGTGGCCGCCGAGCAAAGCTTTTAATTATTCATTTCGTTTGGAAAAAACTCGCCTCGAGGTTGCCAGTCACTCTAGGACGCTTTGCGCGCGCGCGTCACTCTGCTCGCCGCCTGACAATCACGCAGCTCACCTTCTTTATCGCGATCTCGTGCTTCCCTCTCGTTAGCTCGTCAATGCAGGAATCGAGAACCGAGAGAAGGTCGACGTGGTCGATCTTCTCGCCGATCAAGATCATCTGAGAGAAGACCTGCGCGGGAGAGGAAGGCGTTTAAAGTCAACGACAGTGAAACAGAAGCTACTGAGCGAGCGAGCGGCCGAATAATGCGAAAAATGACGTTCGAATAAAAGATCGAGACTCTGTGCCAGTGGGTTGTGCTGCTGCCAAGGTCAGGCAAAAGCGAACTATCTTTTGCCTGAGATAAATGTTTTTTAATGCAGTTCGAAATCGACTCTTGGTCTTCGACAAGTTAAGCGGGAGGAAGCACTGCGCCAAGTTTGGCGTCACGCTTTAAAGCCGTAAGTTGAACGCTGATCGCCAGACAAACTTTTGATCGACCTTATCAGCAGCCTCTGCGGTGACGCGAGGAAAGAACAGCTGAAAACTATTACCGGGGTCGCTCACCGAAACGGAAAAAGCTCACGTTAAAGTGCTTGCACTGCAGTTTTGGTAAACAACATAGGGCACAAATACGCCGGCACGGTGTCGCGTAGCCCGGCGGCTGCTTGGTTTGCTTTATTCGGTGAACAATTGTTGAACTATGACATTCAGCAAACAAAGAAAATCCACTCGTCGACGCTAAAACAGAAAGTACACGAACTTTGGCGAAGAGCAAACCGTACCTCGGCGAAGCGCAGCAAGTCATTTTGGGCCGGCCTGTCGTTCAGCTGACGTAATTGCAGCGCGCGCTTCCAGAGCTGTATGCATCGACAGAACTGCAGTCCGTCGGCGTACACCGCGCCCCGGTACACGATTGGGTGAACCACTTCCGGGCACGTGACGCCGAGAATGCGCTCGCGGACGATGAGCGCTTCCAGGTGAAGAGCGTCCTGGAAGAGACGGGAAGCGAACGTTAAAGTTTGATGCAGTGAGGAGCCGGGACCGCGTTCGCCTTCTGTTCCGCTTTAACAGCCAAGAAAACGACCTTGCTACGTAACAAGGACACTGATGATCCTTGCCTACGTAACAAGGACACTGACGACTGGGTAGGAGGCGGCCAAGGAAGAACTAACGCGAGGAGCATTTAGACAGCATCACGCGTGAATTGCTGCGCCAGGGCAGAAATGTCAACAAGCCTGTGCGCGCAATCCTGTACAACACGGAAACAATCCGTTCCACGCCCGCTGTCCGGATATGAGCGGGTTATGACATTAAAGCGACGCGTGATAGAACAATGGCCATGCGTGACGCGGTAAAAACGCTAAAGCGCTGAAACGAGGCGGTTCTTTCGCAAAAAAATCACCATACTAAAGTGCTGCCACCGCAACAACCGCTGATGTTTCACACTCGAGTAGTGGGCCACTACTGCCGCGTGATTTCCATCGCCATATAAGGCGTCGGTGTGAGAGGTTGCGGCCGCTTACGTTGCTAAATACATGTCCACTCGACGCTTAAACGACTTCCCGATTACGCCGAACAGGTGGGTGATCACTGACTAGCCGGTCAGGCGAGAGCCTGGTTCTTGGTCGGTCGAGCGCGGGGATAATCATATTCATTTAGTTTCGCGGCGAGCGATTAAATTCGCTGAATTTATCGCTGTCAGCAAAAAGAAGAATAGAAACCTTCTGGCAATTCTCTTTCTCCACACTCTTTACCAGCACCACATGTCTGTGCTTGTGTTTCATCAAATCAAAGTAATCAATTTAGCGCCATTAAGCGTATGTTACTTTCGATTACCGCCATTCCGTGTTCTTTCATGTATTTCTGTGTTCCTTGTCGCTGCCATGCATGCTCAAGTCTACTACGTTCGGTGTGGGAGTGAAGACGTTACACAATGCGTTATTTGACTGTCGCACCTGGGACTGCGCAGTTTTTCGATGGGCGAGAACTTTGGCTGCGCAAGCGGCGTTTTCGCCAAAGAGCCTGGCGGTATTTTCGCCAACGAGTCAAGCAGTTCAGCAGCAAGACGAAAAACAGATCACGACAGACTTGCAATCGAACCAATCGCTTTCGTTTCGCAACGCGGTCGCGATTGTTTGTGCGTCATACAAAAGGCACGCTACGCGCGAAGAACGGACTGGAGTACGAGGAAGACAGGGGGGATTTAAACACGGCTGCCTGTCTGGTCGTAGTAGTCCGCCGCATGCTACCACCAGCTCTGAGCCGGGATTCCAGACTGTGAGGACGCACTGGTGCGAAGCGAAGTGGGAGGATGCATTCCGCACAGGTGATGTCATCGCGCTTTCCGACACAACTGGAAATATTGACCGATCGTCAGTATTGCACAAACAGCAGGTGGCAACAGCGCAGAGGTTGCGAAAGCAAAATCGCTAATATATCAGTGGGGGGAGACCGTCAAAGGCTCCGTGGGTCAAGAGCATGTAATTTGAAACGCGCTTCACAAAAACGGCATGAGCATAGCATCACCTGGTCATCGGCGATCGACTGCAGGTCTTCAATAGAGCGGCATTCCTTCACATTGTCGTAGGCCGCTACGGGCGGTTGGATTTCCTTGGCGAGATTCTCTGCGACGGCACAAACGCGGTTATGAATAGGGAGCGGGTTTTCTTTTTGTGTAAGTTTGGAATGCGAGTGGGCGAGAAAGTTATTACTGGATCGATTGTTTGCTCGACTTGGCCCGGTTCTGAAAGTAGAGCTTGTGATTTGACCGTCGGCCGCCGGCTACTGAAATAACTTTGTGCGAGCTGGGACGGATTTGGGTTGTAAAGCGACGAAGAAGCGCTGTAGCTGCATACACTCGAAAAGCACTCACAGTTGCGCATACTTAACGAGTCACAGTTACGCATGATTTATATTGCTCACAGTAACGCGTGATCACTTTGCCAGGAAAAAACGCTTCATTTTGTAAATCATTGACACTACGGAGGGAAACACCGAAGTAGTTAAGTGACGGATCGGGTTGCTTCTACAAGATTCCCACAAACAACAACGCATACTTCCTTTTATGATCTTTTATGCGTCTGGCTATCTACACTTTTACCAAGGCAATCAGCATTTCGTGACCACCACAGTTGGCCTATATGCATAATGCTTTCAGGCATCAAATAAACAGTAGATAGACTATCGGTTGCTGGTTTTAAACATGGCATTCCCGATCCGAAGTATACTCGGTGATGTCGCAAGCGGTTGTTATCAAAAAGCAAATTTTCCTGCTCGCCCGACAGCCGCTGCATGAAGTTCAGCAGCGCACAGAGCGATAAACACTTCACGCTTCGCCGACTGAGCGCAGTCGCAGCAGCGAGCGATTTCCTTTTCAAAGCCGCTTCACAATAGAAGCCCGGCTTTCGACTTGGTTTTCGTGCCGGGCGCAAAAGCCTGAAGCCGCAAACACCGTTTTCCGCGCTGCGCCCTGAGGCTGAGTGCTGGTGCGTTTGCTGACGCAATGCTCTCGGAACAACTGAACGATAACAAAACGCGACTTCGCTCGCAATGCGCCAGATTACCAGTCAATAAGCGCCAGCTTTCAACGATCAAAGCGGTCAGGCCAACCAGCTGAGGTGCGAAATGTCCGGTGTATTATGACGAGCGGTTATTACAAACAAAGGCGTATTCATAACGAATTGTCGCGTCACAGCAGACTGCAGTACCTCTCCTTCTCATGAGCAGGGCGAGGTACAGGAAGTGGTAGGTTTTGTTCAAGCTGTACTTTTCCTTGTCGTTGGCGAAAGAAGCCCCGAGAAGCTCAAGCAGCGTGATCTGCACAAGACAAGGCTGGTCAGCAGGCTGCACAGAAACACAGACCAGCAGCAGCAGTAGTAGCACATTTCGGAGATGAGGCACTGGGCAAAAAAGTTAACAACAACAACAACCGGCCGAAACTGACGTAGCAGATACGAAGACGTGCCAAGCGTCACTCGTGACTTTCCGAACGCACCGCCCTCGGGCATGTCAAGGACCGCGTAGCTACGCAATTCAATTCGACGTCAGAAGGCAAAAAAGAGAGGAGATTGGTTGGACGAAATGACGAGTGCGGACATCGTATGATTAAAATGTTGTCCGACTGTGAGCCCCATACGAAAGCAAGGAGGGAACGGTGGAAATGCTTTGAGAAGCGAACGAAAATCAAGCACTAAAAAGCCAGGACAAGCTCTCTCCGAAACCCGAGTTTCAGTGGCACGCGCGGTTTTAAACGAGAGCCGACTGCTAACCTAGTCACCACACGAGGTAGGCTCGCATTACAGGCCGCAGCACCGTCTACCTCCACCAGGTAGACAGTAGATTCTGCTTTGATCTATATTTAAACGTGATGCAAGCTGTCTGCGTATCGGAACGGAACTGCGCACATCTGCCGTTTGTGCGGCCACCAAAACCACCGGATCCCAGAAACGCGGTTTCGAGAAGCCCCTGGGAGCGTAAACAGCGGGTGGAATACGTGGCGGGCGTCATCGTTCGTTCGCGAGCAGCCATCGCAACGTTGCCATATGCATGCAGACGGCACTACGCGCTCGTCGCCGCCCCCACCACTGCCAGGAAAGGAAATTTGCGCTCAACGCGCGCGCACAGTTGCGCGCTTGCCAAACTTTCCGCGTCACGGAACGACCGCTCTGTCATGGCAAGTAACGCTCTGGTGTGTCGCGAACGACTTGTGTTAAGCGAATTGAACAGGGTCTGGAACTCGACCCATGACTGGTTGTGAGCCGGGAGGCGTGTGCTGTCGCGCTATTTGGCCACGAAGCGCTTGGTAAATGGTAAACCACAGCCAGCGACTGAACGTTTTCTGCCGCTAAGGTCTTTTTTTAACTCCGAGCCCAATGCAAAGGTTTTGCCGAAGACGAAAAAACAGAGCTGAGCAGCGCAATTCATCCGAGGAAGGGCTGAGACTACGCGGAACAGTTTGCGGGCTGGCGGCGGGTTGATTTTTTTTCGTTCGCACGGACGAAAGCCGCCGTCCAATTCTAAATCAGCCGCGATAGTACATTTTCGCTCTCCTGTTGAGGATTGCGGTCTCTCGCAGAATTGCCGCTCGGTGGGCGAAGCCTAGCATGGAATGTTTTGAAAATAAACAACTCCTTGCACAGCGTCACGTCAGTTTGAGCGCAGCCACGCATGCGATGTCACTAAAACGCTCGAGGCAACGTCGACAGGGACTGCGTGAACGAAAGGGGACCCAACGGACGCCGCCGCCCAGCGGTACTGTTTTTAGAAAGGTTTTTCAAAATGCTTCCAATCCACAGTTTTTACATCGCCTCCTCTCCGCAGCTTGTTAAGGCGCGTGCTTTGCCAGCGCGCACACACGCGCAAGCGCGCAGCACACACACGCGAGTAAACAACGATATACAGACGTCCTGCTGAATACCGAGACAAGGAAACAAAAAGACCTTCGCTTCGACGCTGATTCCCGACGATTCGGTGAAGTACTCTACGACCTCCGCGTGGCACGCGTCCGCTGCCACCATGGGCCCGGTCAGGCCAGAGTTATTTTTGATGTCGATACTGCATCCTACAAGAAATACCAACCATAAGCATGTCTTAAGCGCGATTAAAAACAGAACCGACAGGCTCTAGGAGGCACCGCGAAAGGTTAACGAGACGCCGAAGCTTTTAAGTGTTTTTTTTTACGTAAAAAATTTTAATTTGCGGTATGGACATCTGCAAAAATAGGACAAGAGGCACATAGCTTTGATATGCTGACAATTTCTCGGGTTAAGGTTCATGCATCATAAAACGCAGCTCCACAGTGAACAGCAAGCCGTGCTGCCGTGTTGACGAAGCGCGGTTTGCTTCGGCGAGGCAGTGAGCGTCACGCGAATCAACAAACTGTCAATGTTTAATGACGAGCAGCGCATTAGCAGCTACTGTACAGCTATCAAGTCGAAAGAGCATGCGGAAAAAAATAATTCCGCAGCCAATCGGTTACGGGCAACACTGTGGACTGTCGGACGCGCGTTTCGAAGGAAGCATACCTGACGTTGCGAGCGCTTTCACGATGTCCAAGTGGCCTCTTTCGCAGGCGAAGTGCAACGCAGTCCCGCCGCAGTTCGCCTGCAAGTCACTGTCGACGCCCTGCTTGAGCAGGTAGTCGACTACAGTCTGGTTGCCGCGATAGCACGAGACCATCAGGCACGTGTTGTTGAATCGATTGGCAATGTTCGGGTCGGCACCGTGCTCCACGAGGTACCTGGCGAAACAAAAGCAAGGCAAGCTGATCTTGGGGCGGGCGGGTCGAGCGTCTTATGTTGCGTAACTCGATACGAGTACTCGAGCGAAACAAACAGCTGGACGTTCCGACGACTGGCACTGCTTTCACTTTGCGCTTGCTTGGGTAAAAGTGTGGTGGGGGAGCTGCGAGCGGCGCTGGCGGGAAATAACCCATTTGTGTACAGAAGTATCGACCGCCGTTTTCGCTTTTTGGTCCGTGGAGATAAAAAGGTTGGCACGTGAAAACATTTTTTAATGGCAAACCTCACACTGTTTAAGGTTAACTGAGGTGTGCGCGAAGAACACCGCGTAAGGTGCACAAACTGCGATATATGGTGCAGGTCAGACAGACGAAAAGTTTCATAGCGCGGCTAAGCAGAACGCTTAGGTTTAGGACAGAATTGCTTGCTTGTTACTGCGAACTTGTGTAGTGAAGGAGTCATTCTCAGTACTATACTGCACTCGATTGTGGGATTGTCAGCAAAATGCTGTGGCAAATACCAAATCCATGAAACGGGGTGGTTCGATGACTGTTTTCCAAACACATTTTCGACACCTACCAAACAGGAAGTATATAACTACTCATCCACGCTAGGCAATCGTGTCGCGCTTCCGCATGTACACAGCAATGTTGGTAAGCTTTATGGCTTTAATAAAAACGATCTTCACAGCTCTTTTCAAATAGCCAGCACATAGCAGTTAAGACGAGTCGTGGCCGCATGTTATAAACTGCATCGACCAGGTGGCTCCGCACACAGCGAACAGTAAGCTTCGAGCGCCGCCACAACACCGAACCACGCTCTCAGCGCTCGGCCGAACAGGCCTGTCAGCGCAACGTTCTTTGTAATGCTGTGTATTTCCGAAAACAAAGCAGGCCTTGCCTAGTCGGCCGTTGGATTTTACGTCAGAGCACATTTCGCACCATATCCGGATGACGTGCTTCTACCGACAAATAAACAAATCGCTTAGTTACACATACTGTTGAATGGAGGCTTTTAGGAAAATCTACGGGCTTCCATTTCTACCTTTATCCGTAGGTGACGTAAGGCCAGCCAATCTTAATGACAACACGAAAACCTACTTGAGAACGAGAATATGAACATCGTGACTGCATGTTACAACAACAGCATGCAATACCATAAGAAATATGAACAACATCATTGCGTCTTTCAAAAACATATGAGCTGGTGCTTTCCCAAAACGGATGCGATCACGACAACAAGCACTGCAGAAAGTCGCGTATGCATGGAAAAAGCTGTTATATTGCCAGCATGCAAGGTAACTGGACCACTACCCTTCTAATGTCAACTTTGTTATAACTTTTAACATAAACATTCCGAAGGCGTCATTGATAAATCTTATTCGTATCTGCCACTGAGAAAACATAACTGAGTAAAAAAATAGGGCAGGAACTGGTGAAGCAAATAAGAATCATTAACTTGATGTACTGGGTCTTAGCAGCTGCATTTTTAGATGCGTACTTTGACTTAGTTCATTGCTCAACAAAACATACGCGGTTCAGTTATTTCACATTAATGTGAAATTAATGTGTAATTATTAGGTAATTACCTAATACGCCCACGTCCATTTCGTTAAACCTTTTAACAGCACCACAAAAACAAAGTGACATTCAAAACTCAGGCGATGGCTAACAGCCATTTCCTTTATCAACAAGCTCTCTTCCACAAAGCAAGCAAGCTACTCACATAACTACAGAGAGATTGCCATGGAAACAAGCGGCTCTTAGGGGAGTGGAATTCGTTGAAGTGGTCTCATTGATGTTAACGCCATGCCTGATCAGGTCCTTGACAATTTCCAAGTGACCGCAGGCAGCTGCGCACCACAGCGGCGAGGCACCTGTCATCAGCAATGCTTTCATGTTAACGTCAAAGCCAAAAGTGACATGTTGCTAGTACAACATGTGACTTACAGAAAGATGTCTCACATTCACATGGATTTTGTTAATAAAACCGCATTTGTGTGTTTAAAAAGCTTTAAAGCTAAACTCACCTTCAATCAAATAGCCATCAAAACTAAGGCACCCAGAGTGTTCAGAGGGGTCTACTTCGAATTTGTCCAACAACAACTTTACTATCCGATGATGCCCATTTCGTATAGCGATTAAGAAAGGGGTGTACTCCTCACCTGGTAGATATAGACATCAATGCAAAAAGACTATTTATAGTCAGACTCATGGCTTACCTGCCCCTGCTTAGCAGAGCAATAGCTAATACAATGCATTTTTCTTACAGCAATGTAATTTACACCTTACCTGGTTAATTGAAACAGTGGTACACAAACCAGTTTTACCAAACAGGCAAAAATGAAAAATGCGGCATACATAAAAACTTTACAGAAGTGTTCCATTCCACAAACACTTTAATATTTCCTACTTGCAACCAAATATTTTCCGATGTCAACAAACTGTTCATTTGGTAACTTCAATCCAACTTTGATCACAAAATTAGGTTTAAAGAAACAAATAATAAAAACAAAATATTCATATAAGAACAAGATACGAAAGCAGTAATGGTAGGCATCTAAGCCCTGTGGACAAACTTTCACAAGACATAACGAGAGTTGCACAGAAAACATATGGTGCAGCAAGATCTTAGGAATGCAAGTGTAACCTCAAAAAGATGTTTACTCTTACCATCACAAGAAGTGTATGCCTTTTTCAAAAGATCTTGTCCAATCGTATTTGCTTCTATGAGGCATGCTGCTACAACGAGGATTTTTCCATTTCGACAGCCGTCTAAAATGGTTTCATATTTTTCCTCTGCAGACATTTCACGCATCAGCATATACTATTCTATACCTACTATATTAGCATAGTTTTTAAAGTTTTGTATGTCCTATCAAAAGATGTAGATCAAATAAAATAAGTTTAAACAGGAAGAACACAATGGACATGTGAAGTAAAAACTAATGAAAAAAATGTGAAATACGATGCCATCGAAAGACAAGTAATCAATTATTGTGGCAGAAAATGAAACAGGCATGATTTCAACTAGATGACCATTAAGCATCATACACAAAAGATGTCACTCCGATATAAAAACAGTTACAATGGCATAACCGAAGCTTGGGAATCATACATGTTAAATTGAATACATGCCTCAACATTAAGAGAACAGCATTTTATTGACATTTAAAGGAAGTTTTGCATTGCAAAGAAAAAAAGGAACAATTCAGGTACATCGTGATTAATTCAGACTATAGATAAAAATCATAGCAAACTTGCTGCTTTTGTCATATTTACTGCTAAGCCCAAAGCAAACAAAGAATGAGAACCATACTTAATACTGAATGTAACTCATGAGCAAGACATCTGAAAAGTTACCTAGGGTAAATGGGCCTTTAGGCTGCAATAAGTTGACACCTAAAAAATATTCCAAATGTTTCGATATTGGGCATCAAAGCAAATGGATTACACAAAGCATGGATAGCAGAACAGAAGGTCATGTTGCGCAGTTAATTACAGTACAAACTTAATAAGTTATTTCTGCAATAAAGTATCAGCAGCATTCGCAAAGAAATTTTGTAACAAGGAAACAACCCATCTTTGACCACAAGCAAAAACACGTACAATTGACTGCAATATGAAACATCATAACCTAGCAGGTGGTAACGATTTTCAGCATGCTGAGTTCTCTGACATCACTTCTGATATATATGGCTATTATATAAAAAACGTTGAATGGGTGAGCCACTGTAAGTTGAATTCTCAAACATCAAATGTTCAACAGTCCAACTGACAAAAATAAATACAGCATAGGTTTCACAAAAACAATCAGTTTGAAATTTCAACATTCACACAACTGAAGGGAAGCATCAGGCTGACATTGGCACCAGGCCTGCAACCAGGTTTAAAAGTTTGAGTGGTCAAAATACATTTTAGAGGGGAAATATTTTTGTTTTATTATATGTTTGAAACAAATTTTGAGGAACAACAAAATTTGGTGGGACACTGCCTCCTGAACGCCCCCCCATGGCTGCCGGCTTTTTTTTGCTGAGACATTTTGGTCATTGAAACATTTCGGTCATTTGTCTCACAGCTATATTAAAACTCACTGTAACAGTGTTTTTTAGCTTATATTTTCAGACATTCTGACCGAAATGACTAAATTTTTTTGGTCATTTCAAAATCAGTTTGGCCTATGACCGAAAAAAATCTCAGACACAGACTGTTCTGTAGTTATTAAAAAACTGCAGCTACCCAAAAAAAATTTAAACACAACATACCTTATCAGTTTGAATTTAAGAAATCTTTCAACTAAGTATGAAACAGACTTGCTATTTCAAGTGTAATTCTTAACATACGTGTATGTAAACTATTCTTTTTAGATATGTACCCAGGACTGTAAAGTTTGCTGAAACTGTTTGAGCCACAAGTCAGTGTCAGTCTATCTCATTACAGAACAACTCCAGCAACTCATCAATGGATTATGTTTGTTCCATATAGGTAACTAGGTAACAACCATTTTTACTTCAAACTAACACCCAGAATATTTTCTTTGAATGATTTGGACTCAAAGTTTTTCGATATGGCAGTAGCAAATATTACATAAAATACACAGGTTGGTTGACATCATGCACACAGTGGGTAGCAAGGTTTACCTTAATGTTAACAGCTAGTATCACAAAAAATGAATTGTCTAAAACTTGCCCCAATACAAAAGCACATGAAAGAAATCTACAAATCTACCAGTTTTTCAAAATGGATTGCTAGTACATATCTTTACATCCTTGAGAAGACAAAAAATACAGCACGCTGACTGAAATAAATACACCACCCCAATCTAAAAAGTTCAAGTTTCAAACAAGACTGTGACAAAGAATTACCACAAAAACAAGATACTTGGAAAAATTAGCATCAGCATCTGGTTTGTTCATACAACTTTACATTTGTACAGACTGTATCATGACATGAACTAAATCCAATGAAGGAGCAGGTGACTATGAAAAGTGTGATTCCCTACAACCAGATCTTAAAACAAGATGTAAATCACTCTTGTACCCTGCATGGTTCCTTATTATAGATGAAAAAGATGTGGTTTGCTGAATAATCCAGCATGTAGTCCAACAATCGACAGATTTTATTTCATGTTTTACTTGTATTACAACAGCAAATGCCTTAAATAAAAAACAATGTAGAACCACAGATTCAAATTAAATCAGGTTGGAAATTATTAAATTAATCAGACTTTGCAAGACTTCCAAGTTTCATTTTGAATAATAATCAAAATTTCTCACTTCTATTTGCAAATTAAAGTTACAAATTCCAAATGTGTTGCTTAATATGTTGTTAACGATTTAGATTTAGAACATTAAAATTCCAAGATGCTCTTGTGCTTCACAATCACCAAATCTTGACACAATATTCTGTGAGTTTGCACACTGATCGATTCAAGAATCAGCAAGTCCCAATTCTTAAGTGCAAGTGTTTTACATGCTACCACTAAATCACCAGCTTTAATCGATATTTCTGGATACATACAAGTCAAAAGTCAAGAAACTGCTTCCTCTTAATGTAAAACATTATCTGGCTTCAAGAATTATTCAATATTATCATTGCACTGTTACACAATCATGGCAAGAATACTGAAGAGGGCAATAGCATGGTCACCAAATTCAACATTATCTTTGTCAGACACTATGTTTCCAACTACAAATAACATCAGAAATATGATTTTTAATGTTTTCAGAGAAAACAAAGTTTTATTTCATGCACTGTTTGTGGACCTTTTCACAAACATGTACAATAAACTACAACATGCGTGAAATTTTCCAAAACAGTGTAGTTTACCAAAATCTGGTATAAACATCATCCTGATTGAAATTGAAAACATCATTTATTTTTTTAATGTTATGACATCCATCAACCAAAAATGCTCTTGTCAGGTCAACCATGGTCAATATAAAAGCAGTGGCAATACTATTTGCATCTTGAAAAAAGTGATTACTGCATGCAAAAATAAAGTAGAAGCATCTATCGTTTTCTATGTAACAATGCACTGCATACAAAAATGTAAGTAGCACGTGGTAATATTTTTAACACGTATTTGCTGATCAATTTTGTACTTCCATGATTTAACAGTTGGAACATTTTCATCAGACACCAAAACCTATAGCACAATTTCATCAATAAAATGACAAGTTGCAACTTCGAATTTGCCCAGTAAGACTAAAAATAGGAAATACTGAAACTTACTTCATTAAGTGTTAAGCATTGGCCTGAAATAAATAAACATGTCAAGGGGGAAACTGATATCCTTTAAGCAGCCCAGCAGTTTGTGGCAAGCCTAAAATAAATCTATTAGGTGCCATCATACTTTCTTATTTGCACAGTAGACTATTCCTTCATGCAATAGAATTGCATAGAAAGAAGTAAAGGTCTTTTTGTAAAATCATGGAAGTTAAGCTTTACACCACATCATCTACGCATAAGAAGTATGGTTCCTATACTCTTTTCAAAGTACAAGTTGCGAACCGTTCATGCAGAATTCCACCAAGAACTTAAACGAGCATTGTGTTCAAAATATACAGGAATACGGCAAGATGGCTTTGGATCCATGTCCACAACAGCAATTGAAACTAAATACGATTTACCATTGCTATCTGTCAACACACTGCACAATGCATTAGGTTTCCCACCAAGTATTTTAAATTGCGATGGGGAAGAATGGATTTGCCGCAGAGAAATCATGATTGAGCAATCACAAAAAGACTTTGCAATCAGGAAACATCTCACAGCATTTGCAGCTTTGCTTCTGAAACACAGAATTTGCTGAAATTAAGTTTTGCATGAAATAAATCATTTGGAAAGGCAGAAAAGGATGTTATAAGTATTTAGATTTTTCTTTAAATAATGGAATTGCAACGTAGCATTAAGGAGTGGCTAGATAAATAACTTTGATTTTACTTTTGATAAAATAAGAATGCTTTTATGAGATAACAAGCTTGCACAGAGTTACAAAACCGAATTTAGGAAATCTTTATTAACATTGTCAGTATGGGTCAACTAGCACTGAGAAGACAAAATAACGGAAAACTTTCTCTAATAGATTATTTTATTTTATAATCACAATGACTGACATCATTAGTATTAAAAAACAGCTTTTTTAAAACCCACATTTCAACTAGTAAAAGTGGGTTTTTGGCAGCAGTGCTAGATAGCACTAAAAAGCCACATATTTCATAAAGTAATTTTTAGGCCAAGAATAACTAAAATGCTACTTTATTTACCAAAACAGTGAGGCAAACTACTTACTTTAACAGCTATTTTGCTGCTAGAAAAGAAACTAGTAAAGCATAAACCTTGTTTTAAAAATCAATTGTTGTTTTCATTTTCTTCATAGTGATTAGAAAAACTAAAATTAGATGCATTGGCCTTGCTTACAATTATTGAACATACTTACAAAGGATGCAAATCACTTTGGTGATTCCTATCATCATCTGTGATAAGATTCTTCAAATGATCTTTCTGAATAACCTTTTGCCAAACATTTGAAGTATAAGGTGCATCAAGATTTAATTCATCTTCAGCATGACTCTGATCAGAATATGCCATGATAGCATCATGAAATTCTTTGATTTCTTTAATAGAATACTGGTTTAGTTTTTGTGCTGCCAAAATCAATCCTAGGATGCTTGTGCAAGGCAAACTTGAAGGCTGATAACTGTCTTTCAAAGAGTAAATGCTATTTTTGTTTTTACTTAAATCGTGTTTTAACCTGTATCCGGCACAAAAATTTGCTTTTGTATCAGACATATTACCAGCTTCTTCAGTAACTGGCAAGAGTAAAGCATCACATAAAAGATCAATAAATGTTGACACTGGATCATTATATAAGTTGCTTTTATCACGACAAGCAACTGCTTCCACAAGAACATTGAATAAAACTTTCTCATTGGAAACTTTGCTGGAAGAATCATCCACTGGTGGATACTCTTGCTGGCCATTTCTGAATACTCTTATATTATTTTGTGGTGTTGCCAGCATTGCTAACAATGCTTTTCTCATTCGGTGCCTACAACCAGAAAACAAATCAAGCGGGCAGTATAACGAGCATTCTTTTAGCTTTTTTTCATAATGCACTCTGAACATTTGGTTGCAGCAGAATTGACACAATACATCCTTACCAGACCATGGCATTTCATTTGAGGCAGAAATAAATCCACGTTTTGGCTTAATTTCAACACTAAATGTGTCTGCACATTCTATTGTTATGGAAGGAGGTAGTTCATCAGTTACTAGCTTTTTTGAAAAAAAGCAGTAATCTTGCATAAGTAAAGCATATCCAGTACAATCCAATCCTTTATGCTTACGACTATCAGGCCTGCGTTCTTGAATTCTTCTGCTGAGTTGCTGTACAAATGTAGGTGACAATTTTACCTTCTTAGCTGCATGACAAGCAGTGCAGTTTCTCATCATTGGAAGGGCAATATGCTGCTGAAATTCCAACACGTCTGCAGCGTAGTGTTTTCCGCCATCTTGTTCCAAGCTGGCTTCAACTCTGCCTGCCAAGTCAGAAAAATTTCGCTTTTTCAAACGCAACACTTGTCCGCGATCGTTGCTGACAACAATGTGTTTGTTGCCTTCTGCCCGATATATCCATGTTTCAGGATCACATGTGTCCATAACGTTGAATTACCGGAGCATCAACCATGTCTGATCCAGCCACACGAGCTCTACTGCACAGAACGGTCCTGAGAACCGAACAGATTCGATAGTGACACCACTAATGTCACGAGCAGAGTGGTGTTCGCCTTTCTCACAGCGACTCGAGAAGCTTCGACCTGCTGCGGAGCAGAACCAGAACTTTCAGTTTGGAGAGATATCTGTACAGAAGAAATGTCCGGATCTGCAGAACATAAAGCATGAAATTAACTGTTACAATTCTTCATTTCTTAATCTGTTTGTCCATACAATTTACAAATGTGAAATGATACCTTTAATCTTCAAATAATTTTTAGCGTTTTTCAGTAAAACTTGTTGTTTTGGAAAAGAATGAAACATAAAACCGCGACAAACTTACAAGTGATATATCCTAAAAATCAACGAGCAAGCACATTGTTGATTCAAAAATAGTGATCATAATTTTTTTCAGGGTTTGCAAAGTGTAGTTTGTTTGGATAGTGTTTCCATAAATTTAAATTGTGCTGCTCATGCATATTATAGCAACTTCAAATGTGTGCTGTTTGGGATACAGACAGAAAGTTCATGACGTAACAATTGATAATAAGAACACAGACTTTCTCCCAACTAGAGTATTTTCAAAACAGTTAGTGCAAGGCTATTGCCGGCCGCGTTACTTTTATTTATGTGAAGTACGGCCGCCAATGAGTTCAAGTTATATTCATGAGATACGTTTTATTAAAGAATAGATTTTATCCGGTATATGTAATTTACTTGTGCCCAAAAGTACAGGGTTTCCATAAAGTCCTGCACACATTAAAAATTTTTATATCGCAAAAACCACATAAGGTAGAAACTTTACATTTTCGACAGTGAATTATACTACCATAAAGTTTG
>JGI24158J21664_10002808_pt1 | contig 21443 bp, 19 predicted proteins | sample Ectturendosymbi3_FD_21664 | JGI IMG/M metagenome (IMG submission 21664)
GTCTCTGAATGTCTTTGTCATCTGAGAGCTCAGTATCCAATACTATCCCCAGATATTTGTATTGGTCAACAGAATTTACGTATTGACCCCCCAAAGTCAAGGCTGGAGTGGCTGTGCTTCTTGCACTTTTAGCCTTAAAAGGCTAAAAGTATGTTGCCGGCTTGTTGCGTTTCGTCTCATATTTCTTCAACCGATCTGTGACCTTAATCTTTTTGTGGAAAATAATGATATTTGTTCAAACTGCACCAGGCAATTGCTTGAACTTTTCTTCAGTTGCGCCAGTTGCAACTTTCTCGTTCCAGTGTCTGCTTCTGAAGTCATTTGCAAAGGTTATGCGCGTAGATGATCGCTTCCGTTCTGCGCCACTTGAGCTGGTGCCGAAACATACCATTTTCCCGTTAATGTTGTGCAGATATCTCACCTCAAAGTAATCTGGAAAAGCAAACAACGGTTTATGTTTGCGGTGCCTTTTTTTCACAGTCTTACCTGATCATGAGCAAAGCATCTTGCTAAGCTAGGTTACGGCCGTCGGCCGCGTCTCCACTCTTGGCACTTCTGGTTTTATTCTGCAGGGCATTTCTGTACGGTTCGCTGCTCACAGAATTACTGCGCTGTGACTGCGCCAAGACAGTGCTGCGGTGCTCTCCACACAGCAGCTGAACAACCCGCCGAGTGTTGTTTTCCTTAGGCGCAACCTGTTAAGCATTGACTGCCTCTTCGCTACTTACTGGTCCGATCAAATTGCGCGATGGAAAGAAAGCGATGACCGTAGTAGTTCATTGTTCATTGAGTATGTGCAGTGTGCTCATTGCTAGTTGGTCGTAGTGTTGTGTAGCACAGTGTTACTGGGCGAGAGCATGTCAGTGCGCTAGGAAAAGCCTCGGTAGCGCAAATCGTAATTTTCCGAATGGCGAAGCAGTTACAGGTTGACAGGGTTGTTATGTAATTACAGTTTCAATGTTGCCAGGCTCTCTTTGCGATTTTTTACTGCTTCTATCTTGTTGAATACTTGGCCTAACGGGTTGTTTGCGTATAGGTGCTTGTGTAACCTAAAATGGCTGGCCGTGATGAATTGCATTCTTCTGACTACTCCTCACATCACCTGCGTGAGGCTGGTGCTAATCGAGCAGTTGCCCCGGAGTGGGGCATCTATGGTGAAAATCAACCTGTTTCAAAACCCAAGAAGAGGTTTTTCAAGTCTCATAAGCCAAACGCGTTGAACAACCCTGTATATGACAAGACTTTGTTTATACAAGAGGTCAGTTCTGACGAGAACGATATTCGTTCTGACAAGATGGTGTCTGACCACGACGAACGTGTATACGAAAACTTCCCAAGTCAGAAAGAACCTTTGTATGAAGAAGTGCCGTGCAGCGTTCATGGTAACAGCAGAAACGAACAAGCAAATTCTGAGACCGGCTCAGAAGTGACAACCATTCCCCAAGTTGTAGTGGAGCTCTGTGAGTCGTACTCGAGTGAAAGTGAATATTCCTATGCAGACAGCTTTGATTTGCCGTCACATAACAACGAACTATCGGCAGCAGGTAAAACGGGTGTGCACTGGTGTGTCGTTTCCTGTAATTGATTGCCTTGATTTTTGTCTTTGTCGGTTGTTTGACCTATGTGAGACCCACTCCGTGGGGAACGACATTGGGACCAAGAACACATTGCTCATCTCATTTCTCTGCCTATGATACTGAGCATTCTAGTAGTAACCAGTGTTGCTGCCCGCCGCCACTTGCCTCGCTTCAATGCATAGCAACTGCCTTCCGAATGTTTGCGTTTTCTGTATGCTTCATTGTCGTCTGCATATTTTGCCCTTTCTGCCAGTCTCCCTGCGCAGTATTGTTTCGCTCCCATTTTAGCTATCTTGACTACCACATGGCCTATGATGAAAACACAGCGCTGTGACATATCTCACTTCGCTTGAAACATCTGAGCATTGAGATCCCTTTTTGTCCACGCGTGGGCGAACCTTATCCTCGTCGAATTCGGTGCTTTTCTGTGTTTCCAGCAGCGTGCTCGTGGGGCCTCAGGCAAAAGTCTAACTGGTAGTTGTGACGTACATCAACAAGGTTGTTGTTTTGGATGAGTTTCACTGCCATGGCCGACTGACTATTATTTTGCACTCATTTAGCATTGAATGATTCTACAGTAGTTTGCGGATATCTGACCAGTACGGGCCCGGTGATATTATTTTGTTGTTGTGAGACGAGTCGAACTCTAACCGATAGAAAATAACGGTTGCCGTTGGGTTTTTGTGCGAACCGTAACCGCAACCCTACCGCTTTCTATTGCGGCGTAAACCGTGACCATAACGTAAGCAGCAAATAAGTATAAGATAAACAGCAAGTAAATATAAACTAGGGCTGTCGCTTGTCTTACCCTGATGTTTACAGTAAAGGGTTCTGAAACGCAAGTGCTAAACTTCACTTGCATGACCTGATTCCTCTACCAATTCACCTGCAATTTTAATAAGCACCGAGTTACATTCACTGAATTGTTTAAATTTCTTTTGTAAACAATACGTTGTAGTTACTTCTGTGAAACCCTTAAAGAGGCGTTCAGAAATGATGGGAACAATGGGGTGCTTTTGCTTACATGATATAGCACAATCTGTTTTAGCAGAAATACACACATGTATACTCAAGTATGAAGAGATGGTTTTTACTAGAGAAACAAGTCTGCAGTTAGCAGCATCACTTTGTCAGCGTTATTTTTGCAAATAAGCGAAATAACAGCATTCATACGTTGTTGCGGAAACTTTTACATGCATCAATCACACACTGAAGAGACTGCTAAGATGAAAACACACCCTGCCCAGAGAAAATTTCATCTTTATCAGCATTATGTTTTAGGGGAGGTTTGTAATTGGGAATGCAAGTTCACAACAGCAGCACATAATATTACCAATGTGTCAAGATGCTTAAGGTTGTTTAGATTTTAGTTCGCAAAGTTGTCAGTATTACTAGCTTTTGAATTCATATTTTTTTCGTCATTTCTGCAACAGCTTCAATTCCCTGTTGCACCTCCACCATGGATGGAAGCATGGATTTCTTGTTTCTGATATTTTGCCAGAACTTTTTGGAAGAGTGGTCCTGTAGCGCGTTTGCGAGTGCACCTGCTTTGTGCATCTCCTTTTCGTTGCGACAGGTTCTCAATGCATATTTGAAATCCTTGCGCCGTACTGTCATAATGTCAAAGGTCCGCTTCGTGTTTTTGCAGAAGTCTTTCCAGCAATAGTGGTATTTTCGGCCACATGTTTCTCACTCGCAGCCACATTCCACCCCGGGGTGTGATGTCTGCATGGTGTACTATTAGGTATGGCTTCTCTTGCTGCTATTTGAGTGCCATAACTATTTTGGTATACAGCTGTTCTATCGTGTCGATGTGTTCTTGGTTATTGCACATTTGGTTGTCACATCAGGTATGTTCTTCAGGCAATTGTGATAACCACCTAGCGTTTTGGTATTCAGTATCCGTTGCTGCGTGACTTCCAATTATTCATCGCAATACATATCACAACTAATGAACCAGACAAAGCAAATCCAGTTCAGTACGACTATATTTGCAGTTTCGTGGTGATTTACCAAAACATGCTACGGAAGGTTGCTACACTTCAGAATAACGCGGCGCAACCATTGCTAGAACAAACTTAAATTAAATCAAAGCAAACGCAAAACACAACAACTAAAGATTCTTTTTCGCAAAATTCGAGCGACTACTATCAATTATTTTTGCTCAGCTCTATATCGCTTTTCACATCATTAGACGTTCAATAATAAAACTTACTATATTACGATGATACGCTGTGTTTTGAAGGTGGTGAAGTGTCAAATCTGATCATTGTGTCGTTCAGTTCGAAACTAGATAATTGTTCACGTACGTAGAAAGCTGGCAGCGCAAAACTGAATATAACAAGTCAGAACTAAATAATTTTCTCTGACATCCTCTGGAACCTCAATTCGTCAGCTAATGAAAATGTATAAGTAAAGGTATGCAATAGAAGTGGGCGAATAAGTGAATTATTTCGGTTTGCATTTGTTTAACTATCGACCGAGTACAACATGGCTTGTTTACATAGAGCGGGCATAAAACATTTGCAGTGACAAATGAGTTTATTGGTTCTGGTGGGAAAACTCATTTCGCTATTTATTTATATTTGTCCATTGTCCCACATTTGCTTTACCGCCATTCGCTATCGGTTGCGATCTTACCCGTTTTTTTCGCTGAAACATTTCGTATGAAAACTTGCCGTAACAGTATCCACGAGTCTGGATTTTCGGACATTATGATCGAAGTGACATATTTTTTCAATCATTAACAAAAAGTTCGGTCTATGACCGAAGAAAACCTAGTATCTTACCCATCTTCCCTGTCCATTAGTGCGGAATCCTTTGAGAATGATACACTAAAAGAATTCTGTGGAATAATTTAGGCTTCGCCACTGCAATGTACGCACCGGTACGTTGGCGGTTTGCCAAACCGTAACGAGGCGTTCGTCATTGAGATGCTTGTGTTTCTTGTACATCGATTGGAGTAAACGTTCGTGCATGAGACAACGTAGTGGTTAATTTACGCAAAGGTTCTGTTGGCGGCAACCCACGAACAGCCGTAAGCTCGTCCGACCTCAAGAACATTCACTGTCGAGTTGTGAATGGCGTCACGTTGATAGTCATGGGTTTGCGGGCAGTGTTGAAAGTTTCAGATTAAATTGCCGAAATCAATGGTGCTCAAATTGGGGTATGTGCACCCCCTTGGGGTACGCAAAGTTGCTCCAAGGGGCAAACAAATTTAAGTGTCTTCATAATAAAATTTTAACGTAGGAGTACAATAACCTACTGAGGAAACCATGTTTTACTGTAAGAATTAGGAAAAGTAGGGTATTATGCAACACACGATTTGATCACGGCTGCCTGGGACACGTGACCTCCGTTATTTCCAGTCAAACTATTTTTGAAATCCTGACGCCTCTTTTTAATCAATTTCACAACAAAATCGTATCTACACAGCGAAACACAGATTGCATACAAATTTTACACGCTATACCTCCGCACGACTGTTTTTTTAGGGGGGAATTTTTGTTTATCCGTAGAAAACGTCATGAGCGTTTGAGATCGGTTGTTTCTTCATATCAAGTCAGCGTGTAGGTCTCCTCTTCTCAGAATCCATCATCCGATGTCGTATCTGCCAAAAAACATTTTGCACTTCAAATCAANTTTGCTGCTTNTACAACTATTTTTTTCGCATTGTTTGCAACATGGTTTGGTGTGAAGTCTACTCAGACGCAACGTTCGGCACTAAGAAGCAAATAATTGATAAAGAATGTTTTCTGACTGTAAAAAACACAACAATGCTTGTAAGTCTTCTCAATAAACCAAACACGATTGTTTGCAATTAACATAAATAAAAAAATGCACAAATGCCATGCTGTGCATGAAAGCTTGCAACTTGTCTTACCTGCAGGATGGCAGTCAGTGCATATACGCACAAGTGTGGCATGATCCTTGCACACAGGTTGGTGGCATTTGCTGCAGATTTGTTTGGTCTTCCTGTCTCTGCTGTGAGGGCAAATCCTGCACCTCTTTGGCTTTGGCAGTTGCACTGGTACCGGCGGTCTTGAAATGATCGCAAGTTGAGGAAATGTCATTTTCACAGCGTCAATGAAGCCCAATGGGAGTGTTGGCTGCTCAAGCCTGTTCTCTGCCCATGGCCGTATCATCTCAAGTGCAAGTTCTTTCACGAACCTCCGACGTATTTTTGGTTTCATTCCTTGATTGACCATGTGGCTGCGGTACAGGATTGAAGCATTAACTCCTGCGGCATTCACCATCCCATAAAATAAAGATCACCTTGAAGTCATTCTGCTGCAAGAATTGCCGGAGCAGATTTGGTCAAAAGTGTCTACCCCTCCTTTTGTCTTGTTGTAATACATAATTATTTCCGGCTTTCGACTTTCATGAATATCAGCTTGTGTATGCATTGATGAAAGGAGAGTAACAAGTTTTTTTGATGACTTATTTGGGCAACACTGGGTCATCAGAGTAATGTTGTCATCAAAAACAAATGCACACTGTCTATTTTGGAATCTGGTTTTGTCTGTCATCTCATCAGGAATTTCCCGTTTATTTTTCCGAATAGTGCCAACGTACGTCAATCCTTTTTCAAGCAAGTCCTTCACCAGTGGCACTGATGTGAACCAATTATCACCAGTTATGTTTATTTTGCTACCGAAATAAGGCTTGCACAACTCCATAGTCACAATGTCCTAAAGCAACAGCATTTGGTGGTTTTGTCTTCTTCCCCAGGTATGGCATGGCATTCAGCATATAACTGCTTTTACTATCGCAGACCATCATGATTTTCAAGCCATATTTTGCCGGTTTGTTCCGTATATACATCCGAAAAACACATCGACCTCTAAATGCCAGCAGTTGTTCATCGATCGTGATATTTTCTCCTGGGCAATAGCGCTGTTTGCAGTTGTTGATGAAAACTTCCCAAATTTTTCTCACGGCAGCGAATGGGTCCTTCTCTTTTTTACGTTGGTCACTGGTTTCACTATCATCGCAACGTATATAGCGCAAAAGAAAACAAAATCTTCCCTCACTGAACCCTGTTCTATACGCAGGGATTCCCGTTGTGGGTTTGAACATTTCTTCTGTGGCCACATGATTGTCCTCGTTAACACCTGACAACAGCAAAACCCCGATTAAAGCTAAAATCTCCTCTTCGCACGTGTCTTTGAAAGTTGCTTTCGCATGATGCTTGGCACGATCGCGGAGAATTCTCATACAGGCATTTGTTTTTTCCACAATTTCCTTCGTTATGCTGTGGGCAAGCAAAAGCTTCAAGTAATCCACCTGAGTATCTCCAGAGAAAGAACTGGGGAAAATCGGCCCGGGCGTATACGATGTCAGGATCTTGTGGGCTGGACGTCTTCCAACAATGGAGCTTCGAGGCTCGGTGAACAACCAATGACCATTTCTGCCTCTGAGACGTTTTTGACTGAAACTCAAAATAGGAGGCGAATCGCGCCTCTGAGTGGAAGGATCATCTCGTGTATATTGGGATGCACTACTTGATGACAAAGGGGCGGACGGTTCATTTGAAACACTGAAAACGTCGGTTGATGCAGGAGCTGAAGCTGGAGTCACACTGCGGCTTTGCACTGTCGTTTTCCTTCGTTTATTTGGTGGTTGTCTGGACAGCTGGCGAAGACTCTTAGTATTTTTTGTCCGGATGACTACCTCGTCATTGTCACTTTCTGTGGCATCTTCGCTTGGAATGTAATCGCTTTCACTGCTGCAAACATCATCTTCACTGACATTATCTTCATCACACTCAGTATCATTAACAAGGAGTGTTATTAGGTGGGAATTAGAGTCGACAACACCATCATTTTGTAAGTACGTCGCTAGAGGAAAATCTTCATCGCTGCTGTCATCCTCCAGCCATGATACGTCACCGCGGTTATTCATATCTCTCAAAATTTATATGATGACCTCGATTTCTAGAAACAAAGTGAAACGAATAAACGATCAACGAAACCCATAGTCCTAAAACTGCCAACTGTAGCAGGTAAAGTTCTCCATACTGCAGAGTAAAGAAAAATCGCTTTACAAAACGACACCATATTTTTTCAAAACTTTATGCATTCTGAAATTTCATAAAAAGTTTTCAGTCTCGCAGGTTTGCTTGAACAGAGCAAACAACTTGCGGTCTCTCTAAATCAGCTATGTCCAACCCGCATGCAGTCCAGTCGAAGGTTTCGTGCGGCCCAGTTTAGGTTTTCGCTGTAGTAAATGTGTTCTATATACTGACAACCTGCCCTTATTTTGATAATCTTGGAATTTGACATTTTTGAGGCAAGTGATCTCCAGTGCCCTTTTATCACGTCTGTTACCATTGCACTTTGGTTTCGAACGCTTTCAGTACATTAGCTTATGCTGAATCTCCTTTGCTAAGATCAAAATAAGTCATTCAATGTGCGGCCCTAGTTAAGATAGTGACATAATGTTTGGCTCAGTAAGTCATTTGGGTTGGACATAGCTGCTCTAAATTCACGCCTTAGCAATGCCTTGTTTTGACAAACTACTGAAAACAGCAGCGCTCTCACTGGCATGCCCACATTGTTTTGACAGCGCCTACTCCCAACTTGCCCACTCAAGGGATGGAAATTCGCAGAAATACACCGGAAAGTGTTATTCCCAAGGAGGTTATACCTGAGGCAGCTACAGGTTTCACGCAGCGTTGGCAGATTAACACATGAGGCAATTTCGGTGGTATGGTATCCCAAATTTTCTACACACGAAGACCATTCGGTTGGTAGGGTGTTCGAAATTTTATACACATCAGGAAATTTAGGGTTGTATAACGCTCCAAATTTCCTACAAACCCGGCAACCATGGTAGTACAGCACCCATATTTCCTATATATAGGCTTTCAGGGACATTTTTGTGAAATAACTCAGGCACAATTCGATTTGTCTCTGAAAATCAGGATCATACGCGTAGCCAGGGGGGGGGCAAAAGGGCCATGTCCCCAAATTTTTAGAAAATAGTCATTTTGTGCTTTAAGAGGCGTTTTTCCAAACAAAATAGTGTTATTCACTTAAAATCGAGCATATTCGACCCCCCAAACTTCTAGGCTGCTGGCTACGCCACTGATCAGGATAAGTCACGGAAGCACAGGTTTCTAACATTTTTCGAAGTATATAAAATCAACAAAAAAAAGAAGCCCCAGGGTGGTCCGCCACCTTGGTTTCCTGAACAGGGTAGATCTATTTTTACGCTCATGATCACAGTCAAAGGTTACTTAATAAACATATTGCCAAAAGGATGCATCACCAAAATAGGTTGAGAGTCACTGGCCTGACTGATTAAACGATAGGCTGTCGCAGTTAATTGGGGACTTGCATTTTAAGTGGGACATCAGCGAGGTAAGTATGAGGCTTAACTGCCGCCCGTTACGTACTTTATTTTCGTAATCTCGTGTTTTCCCAGTTACTTGCAATCGCGTCTGACACCCTTCTCTTATGGCTATTGACACGGTGTCATCAGCATTGCGGTATTGCCTTGGTTTGGTTTTGGCTTGCTTGCATTTTACAAATTTGTGTGGTGAAGCTTTCACATACCTTTCGCCATGTAACATCGAGTCGAGGCTAGTTGAGTGAATTTTGGTGCGTTATGCACAATCAAGAGTCATTTATACCTGGTCAACATTTTTTCACGTTCTGTGGCCCTTGAACTGATCATGCAACCATACGGTTAAATAATTGCTTTTCATACCAACTGAGCAGGAAGTTATGCGAAAGGCGCAACATAGTTTTGCTTTGTTCAGTGTAAGTTGTAGTCACGAGCTCGGCTGTGAAGGCTAGCCCGAGTCGTTGTTCCGTCTCATAAGGAAATGTTCAGTCCTTTCACTTTCAGCCTACAGTTTGTTTTCAGCTTTCGCTTGGAGTTCAGCCTTGTGTTTCGTGGCGGTTCATGTTGGAGGTAATAAGCCTTGGCTTACTGTTTAAAGCTACAGACGGCTTGACTGTAGAGAGCTATTGCCATAGATTTCTCAGCGGTTATCAGAAGTTTCATCCATGTTAGAACCAGGTTGGAAGCTTTTTGTCCGATTATATTTTCGTTCAATACCAGGCTTGTCAGGTTTTCACCATTTCTTCAAACATTTCAACAGATTTGCTATGCAAACGCTGTTTTAATAAGATGTATGCCATAACGGTGTGTATTATGCGCAACCATGGCTTGGCATGGTTCCAACAGACACCTCATGTTTCGCGGCAACTGTTGGTAACAGTATTTCCACAGTATAAAGTTTGTTGCTGTCATAAGCACGACCTTATTCTTGACAGCATCCTTCTTAAAAGCACGTGGAAATATGACAAAAATTAACCCCAGGTACAGACGCTATTTGTCGGAAATGCACGGACGCCTCCCTGTGCAAGGTTGCGACTACCAAACCACGTGGTTCTCAGTATGACGCAAATGCTTGTTTTATCGATTACCGATTTGTCAGATGGATGACGCAACGGTGTTTCCTTGCTGCTTGTGTTTTAGCCTTAGATGTATATTGCATTCATTACGTCACGTTCTTGCTGTTTTGCAGAAGACACCGATAACGTTTATGAAAACTTTCAGGAAATCCAGGTTGATGGACCCGTCGCAAGTGCCCGGTATGAGTCGTGCATGTAGTTGTCGTGCTGCATATCGTAATTGGTTTGTTGCAATAATTAACTTTAATGTTTGTTTCAATAAACTTTCTGTTTATCTTGTTCTTGTTAAAACTTCCTTTCATTCCTTAATCTCGCAGCCCAAGCGAGAAAAACGTGCTTTCCTAAAATTTTCATCTTTTTTTTCTCTTTGATAAATAGTGCTTTTGTTTCGTCCAAACAGTGCTGTGTGCCCCAGTCATACGTGCTGTGTACCCATGCAGCGTGTCGGCATTTTGCTTCGATAGCTGGGCTAAATAGCGCTTGTCAGTGTGGCGACAGCCGATAGTAGTTTTACTCCCTGGCGCGCAAGTTTTCGCATGTATGTTCGTCATCGGTGGGGCTGGCTTCACTAATTTTGGCGGAGACTTTAAGGCTCATGCAAGGCTTCCTTGTCGGTGCTATCAAGTCTCGAGAATTTTTTAAAGTTATTTCCACCGCAGAGCGCCGACTCCACCGCCCGTGGAAACCCTGGAAGAGATCAAACAGAAGCGCTCGACCAAACGCTTTCATGTCTTGAAGGAATTGATCAACACTGAGAGGGACTTCCTAAACGACACAAACATCACCATTGATGACATCATGATTCCTCTCTCCGAACACGAGGTGTATATGACATGGTTGGACGCCGAGGCAAAATTTAAGATTTGCTAAAATAAAAAAATTTTTGAAGAGGGAAAGCGCTAAATTTTCAAGGCCTTACCACCTCGACTGTTTACGTTAGAGAACGTGCGTAGTGATGCTGATGATGAAATACTGTGATAAACTACAAATAGAAACTGTTGACGGACGGTCGATGTTCACCACTTGCTCTGTGGACCCGCACTGAAACATCTCCGCAGAAGCCATTTATCTCTAAGTCGATGCGTTTTACCACTTAGGACTTGCTGCACTGAAATGAGTTAAATCTTGAATTTTCATCAAAATTTTGCATTTTTTGGCGGGAGCATCGGTTGCAGGGAGCTTTTTTGCTCCCCACAACTTGAAAAGAAATGCTTAATCATTTAAAATTTCCTGCATTCTTTAATTGTTTTAGAGAGTATCATTGTATGTCGTATTCCAGCAATGCATGCGTTTAATGATTTCATCTACGAAGATTCTGTCAATTAAACCCTGAAACAGACGAATTTAACATTTTTTGTGATCTCGAACAACACTTGTACTTGTAGGAGTTAACACTCTCGTGTCCTGCTTTCTGCAACGAGCATAGTAGACGGACTTAGTCAAACTCCATCTTTTATCACGTGCCGATCTTCTAAAAATACCGGCATTCGCTTAGTTACGTAACTGTTTGCGTTCAGTCATCGCCGCAAATCTGACATCGCATTTGTGTGGTGAGAAAAGCCGTGCGACGCCAGATAACCTCGGGTATTTCTTTATGTGCGTCGAATATCACTCATGGAGGAACCACCTCATAAACCCGAAACAACATGTGGTGTGGCGTGCTTGCCAAATGCCCGCACGTCGAGCGAAATGCTCTGCAAACATAACACTTCGCCACTGTAAATATTCATCTCTCATGGGCACCGGCCGATGAGACGATGACCTCGGGACTGATCCACATGTTGTACACGTTTCAGCTTCCCTTGGAAGTTCGCCTGGAAACGCTGTTCGGGAACATCACCGAGGTTCGCGATTTTTCCGCCTCGTTCTTGGCTTCACTCGAAGAACACCAACATTCAGCCGCGCACGGGGTCAGTCGTGCTGGTTTGATGAGCAGTGTGTCGCGAACGTATGCGGTTGTTGCCGACTGCTGATTTTATAGTTGTTATTTCACGTTTACGTGTGTGGGAAAAACACCTAGCTGAAACGCGTTCCGCCCATTGCATGTTTTTGAGAAAAACGTAACGAAGCTGATCCTGTTGCTGGCTGCGGCGGAACACGTGGTGGCGCAAACGCCTGTTTGAATCAGTGTTGCCAACCCTTCTCACAACAAATATACCAAATCTAATCTAAAAATATACCAAATATATATCTATAACAAAAACATACAATTTAACGCTATTTCTTCAATGCCTTTTTATTGTTTCACGTAAATGATTAACAGTTACATTGTGTACTGCCAGCATAGAGATGCTGCAAGCTCAATTTCTACTTTCTTTGTTTAGCAGTGACAGATTTGTTAACGACTAGCAAATTCATCTTTCCAACACAGTGCACTTTCATTTCTTTTGTAGAATATTATTATGCTCTATAATAACTGGCAATTATCTTTTTGCACAGTTAGCAGAAGGGATACACAACACCAGCTGAATACTTTACCAGCCAATTCAGCTCTAGTATCAGCCACTTTTTGCTAAATCTTCTGCCACTCTCGTACGCAGCCTTCCCACATCTGAATGCATTCTGTCTAAAAGCGCATACCCAGAGCTAAGTTCAGTTTTTTTTCCGAACATCTCAGCTCTCTTCCAATCTCGCTTTCCGCTTACCCAAAGTGCATGCTTACTCCCATGTTAAGCAAAATCGCTAAACTAGTTTATATGACTTCAACACCACTGTCGGTTTCCCAGTTTTCGCTTTGTAATAAACCAAATAAACGGGTTTAAAAATCTCAACTAAACCCTCGACAAAAATATACCAAGTATATACCAAATTTTTCGTATATACCAAATCAAAAAATAATGTACCAAGAACTTTGAAAATACACCAAATGTATATACCAGTTGGCAACACTGGTTTGAATGTCAGTAGCAAACAGCTTGGGAGTCATGTTGTGTTGCTGCACCCACCTGCTTTGCGCTTGAAACAGCAATTGCCCTCTCTCTTTGCAAGATGTGTAATGACTAACACTGGACTACTCTGCTCGTGTCACTGAAAGGAAGTTTCATTTGTGGTTCTAACTTGTCCTGTGAGAGAGTTACGCTTCCAAAAATTTACAATGGTTCATAATTAAAAATTACAAAGTTGTTTCGCGCTTTGCAAAAAACAAACCTGCAATCACTTGTAGCAGCTTTTGAAATTGCGTTGTGTTCTGATTCTCTTGCTGGGTGTTTGTTGACTGATCGATCATACGGAGCAGTCAAGCGTGACCACCAGGCATGAAGTTTAAACCGTATACAGGCTGTGTTTCTGATGGGAGGGATTGCTCAAAATCCGATCTTCATAGAAAATTGTGGGAATTTAACCTCTTCGAAAAAAACATTTTGTTATTCGTGTCCCGCGTGAATCTACGCAACACAGATCGAGTTGTGTGAAGCCCCGATGCTATGCGCTTAAGGTTAACTTTTGACAAACAGCGACTGTTTTGGACTTCGCTTGTATGTAAGCTTGTAGTTGTTGTGGTAACTCATCTACGAAAGATTGTGCCGGAACTTGTCAATCACCAGCACATGCTGAAATGTAGACTGCGATGTCTTCGCGTCAGCATGTAGATTACCAATAACTTTTCGCTGCTCACCTGCTGTGGTCTTGCAAGATACGTTTTACTTCTTTAACGAGCGCAGAACATTCCAGCGCAGGCCTCCTGTTGTGTTGATCACTTGAGCTGTTGAAGTTAGATTGCTTTGAATCACTTGAGCTGTTAGGAGCTGGTAATTACTTTTTAGGCCGTGGAGGACAGTTGCTGGATTAAGTGCGCTCATCTGTTGGTGGCGCGGATAATACTGTAAGCTCAAATGCAAATGAGTTCGTGTTGAGTGCAAAGTGCTGTACAGTACGTTTTGATTTCCTTGCTTCACGCTATCTGTAGTCGTGTTGTCAACCTCCCGTAATCAAGTTAGTTTTGTGAAGCGCGATGCATTGAAAGCATCGATTGCAAGGATCGCCAATTGTCTATCTTGGAAAGATATCAACAAAGGTAACACCCAGGCTGCAGCGCAAGTATTACCCATGTCTCTGTTTCTTACTGAAACGAGTTTCATGATCTTGGTTAGGCCTGGCTAATGTGCACCTGAAAACACTTGCGCTTAGTTATATGTTAATGGGTTTGGGCAGACAAACCTTCAGAACGCTCCCAATTATGACACTTTGCTTATCATTATTGAAGCATCGTGTTGCAGAACTTTTTATTAGTGGAACAAGTTAAAATACAGTTGTGATAGTAGCTCATGGCCTGATTAAAATGAATTTCGCAGAGTCCAGAAGAGATGAACGTGGGAAGGATTTTCATTGAACACATCCCTCGAATGAAGGAGGTATACAAAGTTTATTGTCGTAACCATGACGACGCTACAACGATGCTGGAAAAGTTTGAAGACGATCCTGATTTTCGGCTGCCCGTTCAAGAATGCTTGAATAATGTCAAGTACGTCTGTGTGGCGTCTAGACTCGTCTAGAGTAGACCGTCTGCAGTCTGGCAGTAGACCTGCATACGTACTAGTGTTTCTAACCCGGATTTTCCCGAACCGATTACCGCGTATTTTGGCTCTTTTCTACTAACCCGAAGCCTGGTTATTTCAACCAACAAACCCAGATATTTTGAAAAACCTGGAGTTGCTGTTACATTCAAATATTAGTTAGTCTGACAACGCTGAAGTTGCAGAGTTGCGCGTGTACCGGCCGAACTAGCACGTTTGAACTTTCAACTAATTACCATGAGGCGGGTTTTGCTCGCTGACCATTGGGGATGTTCATTATTGGTCCGTTTATATTTTTGCTCAGTTGACCTACTTAGACGGATCATGATGCCATTTTGCATATAACAGGCGTCTAAGCTTTTGGTCACTACAGCGTGTATACAAAAGTGTGCAAATCGCTTTGTTTGCTAAATACATTGCCATGGGTACGGCAACTGTAACGGCTAGCTTTTCAGTAACTTTAGTCTTCTCGCTAGCCTTATTTAAATAAGTACTGTGAGCTAGTTGTTCAATAGTTAGGCCATAAGACTATATTCCATTTACGAGTGAATTCATTTTCAAGCTGTTGTGTAAGTTCATTTACACGTTGTCAAACTGAAATTCTTTGCAGACACAATTTGAACGTTCATTTTCAGTTTGCAATAACTTCCTAGAAAATATGTGACTTTCTTTAACAAGCGAATTGAACTTAATCTGCAATCATACAAAACATGGCAGACTTTCGATTTCAAGACGTTGGTAATCGAAAAAAATCAGCAATTTGGAGCCACTTCTTATGAAGCAAGGTTCAGCGACACCAAAGTGCAATTTGTGCTCCGTTATATTAAACGCAGGTGATTCAAAAACCAAAAGTTTGATCAGACATTTGAAACCAAAGCACAGAATCCATGTAATCCTTGAGAGTGAAGACCACAAAACTATTCCTGCACAGGAAGAGATCCGATTACAAACTGTGAAAAAGGAAATGAGTCTTTTTGAGGCTAAAAACAGAGGCCCGATAAACCTAAAAAATTGTTCTATGCCCTTATTTACAATCAAACCACATCAGTGGAACCAGAGAGATTTTTCAGCAATGAGATAATTTGTCACAAAACTGAGAAACAGACTGAATGAAGACAGTATGCTTTGACTTCCATTCGTCAGTATTGTAAGAATCAGTAAAAAAACTGTTCTCAACTAAAGTAATTCGAAAAAACTACGTATTGAACAACAGTAGCAATTTCAAAATGATATTGGGTTTTTGCCGCGCAAAATCACCTATTTCTATACCCGAAAAAACTCGGGTTCTCCTGGGTAAATTTCTCAGCCACCCGAAACCCGGGTTTTAAAATCTTGTCCCGAATAGGAAACACCAATGCGTACTTTGATAACCTTACTCTTCTTTGCGTTCTTCATAAAAGACGTGGCTCTAAAGTTGTGCACTGGTCGGAGGTTGGACGAGATTTTTCCATCACGAGGCGTGTGTTAATGAACAACAGCGTAGGATCTGCGTTGTGATGCACACCAGTGGTATGTTGACACCCACAGCAGTGAACCACTCTGTTAAACATTAAACTTGCCTGGGCTGCTGCCCGTAAACTGCGCGATAGTGACTGGCAGCTATCATCGTAATGCAGCCTTTACGCGTTTTTGATGTTGAGCTGTAATGGTTGTGCGCAAATTCTTTCTTTTTTGGAATGACCTGATTTTTTGTAATCATGTTCGCCACCCACTCCAGCACACCCGCCCCTGGAGGAAGGGCATCAGGTCAAAAAATGACGAAACCGAAAATTGTGATTATTAGGATTTGTTGTCTCGTCATTAAAATTACCACGGTGGGATTTTCGGCTGAAACGTGAGCTGGTTTCGCAAAAACCTCGATTCAAATGCTCAATTATTGTCTAAAAAATTATTCCAAAAAGCTCTTTCTCTACAGATAAACGCAAAGACCGAAAAGGTCTTCCGTTTCAAAAATGACTCAAGGAGTCATTTAGGAAAAAAAGTTGTTCGCGTCGTTTCGATTTGTCAGAAAAGATTGTTCAGGTTGTGCCTCAACTGGTTTACTTTTAATCCACGAACGCTGTAGAAGTCCGAACAAAATTTATCTCTTTTGACTGATGTGGCGCAGGATCGCACGATCGGTTGACAGGCGTCGCGCACACAGCACCTGATGCGCTGTACTGTGCAACGTGCGAGACGAACTCATCGTCTCGTTGCCCAGACAGCCTTTGTTGAGGTCGTTTCGAGAAAACGTGTGCATTTCGTTTCGCGATACGCGTCGTGTTTTTTTGCAGAACCAAGGTGAACACCTTTGACCTTGGCTCCTTCCTCATCAAACCTGTGCAACGTATTCTGAAGTATCCGCTTTTGCTGCAAGAGCTCTTGAAGTTGACAGATGTCGCTGAACCATCGGCTGACAACTCCTGCTATAGAGACTTGATCGAAGCGAACAAGTTAATTGAAGATGTTGCAAATTTGCTCAACGAGGAAAAGAGGAAAAAAGACTTAGGTACGATTTTGTTTCCCAGTGATTTTGATTATTCAAAGGTGCACGATGGGCAAGTCACTGAGAATCAGTTGCTGGTGAGGACGCAGTGATTTTCTTACGTGTCGTGGTACGGGTGACATCATTTGTTTTGCTTCTGTTTCGATCTGCGCTCCTGTTGCTCAAACAACATTTAACGTTTGTTGTGCGTGACCGTGATGCAACAGTGAAAATACGACACGGACTTTGTGCCGCACGTTCCGTTTTCATTCGTTTTCTTTGAGGAAACACTGTATGAAAATGAGCATTGGTTGCGACATTTCTTCAATTGTGGAATGCCACAAAGTGAAATAAAGTATGGTTGGTCGTGTTTTGGGTTGACTTGATGTTATTGATCAAAAGTAAATCAAAACATTCTTCGGTGAAGTAGTGCGCTGTGCAGCAACCCGGCAATTTGTCTCGCTGTGCTTGGTAACTGCAGCGTTTTGTTTTTATTCAAATTTTATGCCTGGTGTCGTTGCAATAACTGGTTTGGTGGTCGTTTCAGTTCGCAAGTACCGCAAGGGAAGTCAACAGGGTACTCTGTCCGGAAAGATCGCTCGGATCTCCCTGCATTCCGTGAAAAAGAAATCCGCACGAATGACGTTGCGTATAGGTCACGTGACCGGTTTAGGAACGCCCGAAACCGTCGACGAGAAGTTTAACGAGATGGAACAGAAGTAAGAAACTGAAAGTATAATATTGAGCTTCATTAAAATACTCACACGCAAATGTATTTACGATGTTTGTTTTGCTCACTATTTGATTTTTAATCATCACGGCATTTCGTGAATGTGCAAGCGTGTCTGGGTTTTGCGGCTCTTCGTGTTGTGTTTCTTAGCGTTAATGATGTAGTTTCAAGAAGTGTACGTGTTTCGGAACGGCCGGCCCGAATGCGGAAATAGTTTGTTTGAATTTTTTAAGAGCTTTTCATCCTTCCCATGTTAATGTTTTCATGATCAGTGGAGCGTCACCTCACGATCAGTGGAGCGTGACCTGTACATGTTAAGATTCGGGCGACCGATTAAATTTTTCAACCAATGATTAACCTTCCGTTGTGCTCTGTGCGCAAAAATTGCAACAGAAACAAAAAGTCCTGTCGATATGCTGCTAAGGTTCAAGGCGATGGAAAGAGCAATAAAGACATTTCTGCAAAACTGCGAAACTTTCCTGACGCGCTTTCGTGATTGGCTAAAATCCGAGCACGTGTTGATGGAAGGCTTGCCCGATCTTCTTGCGTCGGATCAAGGCAAGATGGTCGTTGGATTATGGACGGCAACGAAACGCATCAGCGAAAGATTGTTCAGGAACTTCGTAAGTCCAGACGCAGTCGTTTCATGTTTATGGTTCTATCTAAGAGCCAAGCTGAAGTTTTGTAGTCTAGAGCGTCGTTGTCACCATCGCACTTGTAAGCGAAGCGATGCATTCGAAAATTTGTGTATTTTTCTGCCTTCAAACGTCACTTGTTCCCGCAAAAAAATGACTGCCCGCGCAACGAATGCGTTTCGCTTATTAAACCTACTTCGCACTCGAGCGACATTGCTGAACTGGAATTGATGTTAAACTAAAGACGTCCCGTGGGAATGCATTGTCTCCATTGCGAAGTAATCATGAAAATGTGTTGACACATCCACAGCACGACCAGCTACAACTCCGCGTCCTGTCTCCCCTATCCTCCATGCTCGTCCGGTTCAAAGGTCCCCAGGCGATCATCGAAAAGAGATTTGACAAGCTGCTCGATTACGAGAGTACTCAGAAGCGGTCAGACAGCAAAGAAAACATCCAGGTAAGGAAGTAGCTTGGTTTGTAGAAAGATGATAGTTTGATGACTTCCAAAGGAAAAAAAGGTTCACCCACCCTTGCGATGATGTCGTATGCCAGAAATCGAGCTCTCGTCATTATGGTGACGCTCGCGTGTTGCAATTAAAGAACAGATGCTTGAGTGACTGCAACATTTTTCGAAATCATGCGATTACAAGAAAGACGAAATATACGAGCTGTTGCGTGACCTGGTATAGACAAAGCTAGATTTCGTTTGTTAGCATTCATGTCTGCAGAAATAACCTCTTGTTTTTTCTACGTAGTAACTCTATGTCTGGTGTGTTACCACTGAGTAGCTTACTTTGTTGAAAAGTTGTTAAGCGTCGGAAACCAGATGCTTAATGGTCAAACCTTCTAGATTAGCTTAAAATTCCAATTTAAACTCCAGGTGCAGTTGTTGAAATAACGGAAAGTAAATACTGCAAAGCGGTTGTTGAATGTTTGTAGAGAAATTGGTGTTTTTCGCAAGACTTAATGATTCTCCAAAATTTTGAATTTTTTTGCAAAAATTAGGGATTCCGCAATATTCGTTCAGGAATCTTTGCGAACTTTACTTTGAAACGTCTGTCTTTTTTTCATGTGGTACTAAAACTTCAATTGTAACCTCGAACCTATAAAAATGTCGATCTTGGAACGGAGCGATATTGACGAAGTGTCGCTGTTTGTGACGTTGCAGATGGCGCGCAATGTATACGAAGCTCTCAACCAGCAGTTACTCGACGAACTCCCCAAGTTACTCGTTTTATCCGACCAAGTGCTGGTGATGTGCGTTGCGATCTTCATCGAGCTTATGAAAACTTTACAGTCAGCAGCGGTCAAGGTGTGTTTCCTACACTGGCCAGTGTGTTCTGTGCATGTCCTGTTTACAGCCGTGTTTTGGTGTGTAGTGTGTGCTGACAACGTGCATCAGTTGGTTTCTGTTCCCGCGCAGCTGCAGTTGTTTGGATAGTTGTCTGCTCAACGTTTGCTAACAAGTACCTGTACACTGTTTTTGTAAATGACCTCCTCGTAACGGTTGTGATGGTCGTCATAAACAGTGTTTTGTATCGCTTTGTGTAAGGCTTGTTGTTATAATCGTTGTGCTCAATGCCTTGCCATATCTAGGAGCTCTGGTCTGGTGTGTTGTCACGTCAGAGCGTGTTGTTGGGACTGTGGCCTGGGCATGAGACTGTCAATCGTGCCCGGTTTGAACCACGATGCGGCGGCCACTTCAACATCTGTTGTGTTAATATATTCATTCGTCAAATTCAATTTTCTTGATCAAAAAGACCCCTCGAAGAATTAATTAATCATACTTCGATCAGCTTCAATATCTTCTGATAGTTTTTCTCAGTTCAAGTTGAGCTAATTGCAATGCTTGTATTGTAGGAGCTGAATTCTGTTGTCGAAAATATGAACGTGGAGCAGACCTTTGCTGACGGAGGCGAACTACTGGACTCGCTTGACAAAGACGACATCGTTACCAAGTTCACTGATGCTCACCATGAGGTACTGAGAGGTTTTAATGCTAGGCGTGACGTATGCAACTTATGCTTACATACTGTGCATATTACCGATGTTTGTTGCCATTCAAAAATGTGCTCATCTCTGAACCATATTCGGTGGCTGTAGTAACAGTTTCTGAAAAGGTGTGAACTTCCCTACTTGGTCATAATTCTCAATGCGAGACCTCTATGTAAACGTGCCTGAAATGTACATTGCGCACTAATGCTGCTCATGCGAAAGTACCGGCGTCTCCTAATCAAGTAAGAAAGCATAAACGAAATTTTGCCGCTTGAGGTTAACAAAACTGTGAATGCGTTCGGTGCGAAAAATGGTTTGCTCGATATTTGAATAGGAATGATCTCAGCAGGGCCGGCCCTAGCAGGTGCGGGGCCCAATGCAAGACCTAGGCGCGGGACCCCTCTGAGCAGCGGTGTTATGACGTCATCGTGCTCAGTCAACCGTGCTACGACCTTTTTGATGAAGATGTTTTAGCAAAATTTCCTCTATGGATATCAAAAAATACGGCAAAGTATTGGAGTTGATCTGTATGTACATGATAACACAACACTTTCTTTTATTTGGAGGGTCGTGGCTATAGCTCTTGTGTCCCCTAGTTACTTCCATGTCTATGACTAACAGCATGCTGCTGTGATGAATATTAGAAAGTGTAGCGCTAGCAGTCGTAATTAAGCCGAAAGTTGTAGAGGAAGCTCTGCAATGGAAATCCGAGCGCGAACGCAAGTGCAAAGTTACGTCAATCACACCGAACTGACAAACGAATTGAACTTACAGTGCAATTAGAGGAAAAGTAATTGAATTACTACACTCTTGTTGAACGGCACTTTCATTCAAAGAACAATTGATTTGGAGAAAAATGAATTGAATTGATTTCTTTGCCCGCTTTCGGTAACCACAACTGCAGACGCGTTCTTATATAAAGGTAAAGTCTGGGGGGGCACGCCGCCAGTGGCGATTCTAGAATGAAAAAAGTGGGGGGGCCACTGCGGGGCCAAGGAAAAAAGTAGGGGGGGTAACATAAACGTAAAATATTGCTGGCCGAAAGTTATCTGCTGTATGGGTCAGTCAAGCGAACTTGAACGTGAAATTAAGCAAAAAACTG
>JGI24158J21664_10002810_pt1 | contig 21429 bp, 12 predicted proteins | sample Ectturendosymbi3_FD_21664 | JGI IMG/M metagenome (IMG submission 21664)
TATTGAACTGTGTACTCAAGATAATTACGTAAACTGTGTCAAGAAAGCTAACGACAGGACCCTATGGAGAGCTATGGTCGTCAACCTTCGTCACTCGAAGACGGCACGCTGAATGAATGAATGTTATCGCGGGTTATCGCGAGCTATTGTAGCCGCCAGTGGGAGACTCGTGCATTTTCTGAGTTTGGGGGTAAAATGGGGATTTTGGGCCATAACGTTGGTTCCAGACATGCTAGAAGGTCAAGCAAGAGCTCTATCGACGCGGGAGATTATCTAGTTTCCAAAAAAAGGTTTCAGACAAAATTTTGGCCCATTTGATTGGCGTCCAGGGCCCGTCAAAGTTGGTCAAAAAAACGAAAACACCCCCACTTTGCGAGCCCATCCCAGGCGAACCCCTCACCCAAATCAAAAAATTTTTTTCAATCGAACCAAGAAGACGTGCTGCATCCGTAGAGGGTTTGAACAACTCTCTAGCTATAGCGGCTGGCGAGTTATAACCAAAAAAGCACGCGCCAATCCATTGGCGCGCGCGGTCGTTAAAGGGGAACATCAATATTTGTTATTTGATTTGTTAACATTTCGAGGACGGCAAAGCCTTGGACTTTTTTCAGTCGTTGCTTGCCCACCAATTGAGTTAGAGAGCTGTTCAAACCCTCTTAAGAAACAGAAAGTCTCCAAGTTCGATTTTTAAAAATACGGGCAGGTTTGGGTTTGAACTTTTATTGTTGCGACGTCACCACTGTGGGAGGTCAAGGGATATTTGGATGACGTAATCAGGCCCTGAGAAAAAAGTTCAAGTGGCAATTTAACCGTATCCTCTTTTAAAATAAACTTGGTGAAAATCCGCATCTTTAGACGTCTTGGTTGGCCGTCAAGCGCTAGTGGTTGCCAAGTTATAGCCAAAAATCCATAATTAATTAATTAATCCCCTAGGGCCTAGGGGACCAATTAATTAATTTGTTGTATGATAAATAAATCTGGAAAAAATTCAGAAATATTGTTGAAAAATGAAGCAGGTACTTTTCGACATGGCGATGAAAATTTATTTTTAAACCATGACGTTCAACAACACAGAGAAGACAGAAACTCGTCACGGAAAGGCACAAGTCTTTTTCGTCTCCAGAACCACAACGGCGAAGTAGTTGACAGAAGGTGGCTTTGTATTCATAAGGTTATGTTTATTGTTGCGCTTAATAGAATGATGTGCGCGTGTCGACTAAATGTGCGCATTTCCTCGTTGGGAAAGGGATTCTACGACTGGAAGCACGCTCTTGAGCGCCTGAGAAACCATAAGCAATCAATGGAACATATGCCACGATTGCATTTATTTGCAGATATAAATTACTTGGAAGAATTGATACTGAGCAAGCCTGTCAGGTCAAGCAATGCAAAACAATATCATAAATAGTTTCTACCTGCAACGTTTGGTTTCTGTCAACAAATTTATTGCTGAGCGCGGACTGGCGCTTAGAGGAGATGATAACGTTGGAGCGCCCAGAAACGTTTTTCAAAAAAAATTTCAAAACATTTTACACGCAAGTTAAAAAAAGAGGATACAGTGCTTTTGGTGACCGGTTTTGCAACAGTTCACAAATCGCTATAATCATTGTCAAATATCATGTTGCACCAAAATGTTTTGTTACAGTTGAGTTAACGTATGTGACGTCACAAGATTACCTTATAAATATTAGTGATTCGTGAAAACACTAAAGACTTCATCATAGTTGTAAGTCGGGTTGGGCTTTTCGGGTCGGGCCGGGTTTCGGACCGGGCTCGGGCTTAAGTTTGTCAAAATGTTTCGAGCCGATTTCTGCCCTGCATCCAAAACTTTTTTATAACATTAAAAGTAACAATTTTTTTCTTTTGTAACGTAGATTTGTTGTGCTCACTGCGGTAACTGAAGTGATTGTGATTTTTCTTCAACTAATAATATTTGCAAACACAGCTGCGTGCTTTTGTTCTCTGCCCGAATTAGTCTCACACTCTTTTTGAGAAGGTGACAGAGGTGAGGAAATTAGCAGGCGATAGCGTTGCGTCGAAAAGATCAATCAGTCACGCGATGTTTGGCTTTTTTATAAAACAACGGCCACAGAAACTGACTTTCATGCTTATAGCACTATCCTAGATAGTTTCTTTTCCGCCTACAGCGCCATCGTGGATAGCTTTGTGATAGTTTCTTTTTTTTGAGAAACATTACATTCTGTAGTATGATCGTTGACTAACAAGCTACGTTTGTGCTTGTTTAAGCCAATGTTTTGGTCAAGGTGGTTGCTATTTTGGGTGTGATAAACCGGTTACCTGTCGGAACACCCGTACACTACGTTTTTTGTTACCCCGCAATTGCGCACGTCTCAACTCACTCGGTGAATTTGGCTTTCGGGCCTAATGTCGAGCTCGGGCCGGGTTCGGGCTTGCGATTTCGGGCTTTCGCCGGGTTCGGGCTTCAAAATGAGGTCCGTTTACAACTCTGGACTTCATCCACCATCCCCTATTTAAAATTATGTATCCGCACATAGGGCCTCACACCACGCCTGGGCCCAGGGCCCCCCACCATCTAAATTCGGTGCTGCCGAACACGATTGGTCAATATGGTCACATGACCAGTTCAGAACGCATGACTACAAAAGCAAAGCTCAAAACATGAGCAGTGCATACAGTTTGGTTTGAAGTTTGGCAAATTGAAAACATGCATGGACATTGGTTTATCTATTTGGGGCAGCAATAACATGCATTTTTCGGCAGTGCATTACAATTTTATCCAAATCACTTGGTTCACCCACGTCTTTGCCAACATTTACAGGGTGTCAGAGTGAGTTCAATTTGCAGGATGCAGCTTAGACATAACGATATAGTAGTTTCACCTGATATTTTGAGATTGTTTGTTATTGAATTAGGTTGAAAATATGACTTTATTTCCTAACATGGCAAATATGACTTTTATGATTTTATAACATTTGTTATAGACATCGTAGGAGTGCGATCTGTGTTTTAAAATTCGTTTCATAGCTTTTTGATACACAGAAAAAAATATGACTTTTATGACTTTAAATAGCCCTAGTAATGCCAATGTGTAATTCGGTGGGTGTTGTTGTGGGCAACTCGTAAGCGTTTCATAATACTTTGTGTGTATTTAACTCCACAACTGAGAAGCATACATTGGCATGCAGTAGGCACGAGATAAGAGTATTTTTACTGCAGGTGAACACTGAGCAAAGGTGCCTCTGGGCTTGCTTGCTGCACAGCACAGTGATTTCACTTGTCTCTGGATGCCACCTTCATCCTTCAGTGAGGCATTTAGTGACAAACTAAAATATTTGAATTGGTCAGAAAATTGTACACGTACATCATTCAGAAAAGCATTCGGTAAAGCAAGTTGTTTATACTTTTCGGAACAAAAATACACCAGCTGTTTTATTGCAACTATAACAACTTTCTGAAAAAAAAGTGAAAAGTTTGAAGGCGCATTGGTTTAAGTCCAGTTACTGCGTGGTTGCATCGTCACCTGGGGGGAAACACTCACACTTTACTCAATTTTAAGAAGACATTGAAGCATTTACAGACACGGATGGTTTTAGTTCGAAATTTTGCAGCACTTTCATGACTTACTTTTGGATTTTCGTACTCTGTGGACCATGTTTTTGTCTTCACTTTGTCTGGGCGTACCGGCTTCTCAATAGGAATCGAAAATGACATTTGTCTTAGTCTTTCTTGCTCTTGTAGTTGCTGTTCAAAAGCTTCTTGTCTTCGAATTTGTTTCGCATCGAACTCATCTCGCGTAATGGAAATACGCTTAAGGTTTGATGGTTCCGGAGTGAAGTCCACTGCTTCACCCTCTAGAGATACCTGCGCAAATCAGTCTTTATTTTTGTTTTTTGCAGTTGTTTGATGAGCTGGTCTTTCAAGCAAAAGGTAAATTGCAAAAGCAGCAACTATTTGTGAGAATTTTTAGACAGAAGAGAAAGAAGTGCAACTTTAGGGCAGTAGACAAGTAGCATATTCAACAAAACCGTTTGTAGCTGAACAACTTCTCATTTCATAGGTCATTATCCTTACTCTGGAAATGTAGTTGCAACTGCACGCCTCCTGGAAAAGTAGTGTTTGTTTTTTTTTAACTATTGCCGAATAATATGTAAAAAATGCCGCTATTTTGGAAGCGGTAGGATCCCGCTGTTCTTCACAAAAAAAGGTAGTGCCGTAACTGTTACAGGCTGACAACAGTTAGCTACTACCGAAATCGTCACAAAAAGTCCGTGATAATATTTTGCTACATCTTTAGATCTCAATCAGGTTTTTCTACTTGGTGGTATAATACAAGGTACATGGTGGTTTGTAAAAAACATTGCATTATGCAGTGGATGATTAAATGCATAAAATGCGAAAACTAAGCCAATGAGTTTTCTTAAGGAAGTGTGACGTAGTCCATGTCGCATTTCAAAGCTCAATCGCCATGAGAAATGCAACTAGAATTTGCGCCAAATATTTTGCTTTCAAACTTCCTGACTGCTCAAGTTTTTGAAGCACAGAGTGTTCGGAAAATCCAAGTGTGATAACTGCATCACATCAAGGTAAAAGCAACTAAATTTTTGATCCGCAAGGGCGATAAGGAGTTACTACATGTGAAGATGAGTATTCAGCGTTTGNGACTAGCTTGTGGGAGATATCGGGTTGTCAGGCTGAGACTGGCCCCAAAGAAGCACAAGCGTTTTATACAACGCAAGATACCTGACAGGGTCATATTTTTTAACAGAGTTGTTCATCCCTCACAGTATTTTTTGTGGACTTAACCTCACATTTTTCTCTACAATGCATAAATAAGATTCCAAAAAACAACACATCTGTTTCATTTAACAAAAGCAATATTCGGCGTAGATCCAATGTTTTTACTGACATGGTTCAGTGAAGTTTTGTTACTATCAATCACAGGTTTTTACATGTTTGCAATAGATTTCTTTTTGCTGCTCCCAAAATAAAACCACCAAGTTCAAAATTTAAGCCTTTAACAAAAGCATATTTTGTGTTCAGTACACATTAAAGCAAACACAGTGCACGAAAATGGGCTAAGAAAATTAACATCCACTGCTTCAAATCAAAGGGAATGAAACTCTACGACGAGTCTTAAGTCCCATCGTTATTCATAAGAATAAATTGTGAGCGACGTTATCACGTTTTTTCGTCTATTACATCTAAAACTTTCATTCATTTTTTTTATACCCGCTTTTTCTCTCAGGATAGCTGCAGCAGTGCCATCCGTAAGAGAACTCGAAATATCTCACCGTTTTCAGCAATCTAAGGTAGTTCTGCTGGCTTCACTTTCTCACCAAGACGGACCAAGCAAGGCCGGAGATGTAGTCACGCCACGCGGTCCTTGGTCGACTTAAGGGCCGCTTTCTCATGGGTGTAGCCAGCAAGACTTGCCTCGCCAGCCTTGGAGCATTCTGGTCACGTGACCGAAACAACGTAGCTGGTATCTCTTGTTTCGGAGAAGTGGCTCACCATTCAGGCTTTATGAATTTCAAATTTGCGCACTGTGTCGCGAACTGCCGCACCCTGCACTCTTCGCAAATATCCCATCTCTGCCGAGTGCCGATTGCACTTGAGATAATATTTTTTCAATCATTATCCGAGATTCATGAAATAGGTGAGGATAGGGTTGCCAGATGCGTTTTGTAAAAATACCGGTCATTTTGTCAAAAGTGACTAGGCTGTGTTCGTAAGCGCATATTTAATGGTACGGGATTCTCGAACAAAATTTTAAAAAATGAACGCTTTTTTGACAATGCTTTTATTTTTCGTGTTATTTTCTTTGCAATTTCATGAAGCTCCCACAATGGTTGGTTTGAAAATGTTTCAAACTGTATATAAACGTACGCTCTGTGAGCACATAGTCTATAACCTTGTGCTAAGCACTAGCAAACTAACCTACTTTAAATGAAAAACGATAACTGCAGTGTTTAACGTGAACGAAAACGTTTTCTGAAACTCTAAAAAAATAATGCACTTAGTGAGATCCGATTTTACATGTTGTATATCAATTTCTGAAGTGAACATCTTTTGGTACAATTTGATGGTATTTGCTTTTCTTCGGTAGTATTCCCTATTATCAACACCATAATACAACTAATGATTTCTTGCGTGCTACATTCACTTCACTTTGCAACAAACATTTTCTAGCTCACCTGAAACTCTGTAAAAAAATTCTCACTATCTTCTGGACCACTAAACAGACCCCACGAGAGGGCGGTGCAGTCGATGGGTCTCATGAACAACAAAGTGCAAAATTGAAATGGGCAATTGTGAACAAATGTTTTATTGTTATAACTGTTCATACAATCGTGTGCAAATTAACTGATTAAATTTGTTGTTTTAAGGGTTTACGAACGAGGCTGTCTCCTCGATCCCCCCTTTCTCCAAAAATGGTCTGGGGTTCCTCTTTGATAGTTTCACCCTTAGTTTTCATTGTTTTGTTTAAAAGCAGATGAACCACTCTAGAGCCATGTTTAATTAGTTCTGAAGCAAGTAATATGTTTTTAAAAATAAAGCAAAAATTATGCGCAAATGTGCCAAAGGGTCCTCTCAATAACTTTAATGTGCAGACAAAGAACAGCGTAAAATCAAATCACTTCAAACAATTTACAATGTGAAATGGAATTTCACGCAGAAACAAATTCCCAGACAAAACGAAAAATTTATCTTGCTTGCAGCAAATAAAGTTTTGTATAACATGAGCAAGATATTGTGACCCTTTTTATGATATAACGTGAACCAATATTAGAGTCAGGGGCCCTTTTTTAAGACCACATATTGTACACGTGAAATATCACAAATTGTGCCATATTTTGGGGCAACTTTCGGAGATTGTTCTAGGGCCNTAAATTCTAATACCCACCCCTGGTTGAGCGTTGAACATGTTGGAATTTATATGATTTTAAATGACAGATATCACACCNAGGAAGCGGAGTTGCATTGTTACGCTTTCGTAATGCTGAAACTATACCCAATCAACCATTGCAAAAGGTATGCAAAGAAGACGAGTTTTGATTTACAGAAGGATTTGATGCATGCTGGAGTTCATATAAGCTCGGGTACAGTGCGACGCCGCCCACTGGAGGCTGGCGGAAAGTCTAAGAAACCGCTTAAAAAGCAGCTTCTTCAGGGACGCCGGTACAGCGGCAGGCACGAGGAGCAGTAAATGAGTTGAGGGCAGTGCAAACTTATAAAAAACAAAAAAATCGTCACTGCTTATGCTTGTTTCTGTTCAGCAACAATGTTGACCTCAAAAATAATACCAGAAATTATAGAAAACCATTCTAAAGTTTCTAGGTGTGCGAATAGCTGCAATAAATATCTTGATTAACTATGAAATTACTTATGTACTTCTATAAAAAGGCACATCCGCCCCCGTTGCCTCCCTTGCGAAAGGGCAGAGGGGCAATGTCCCCGTCATGCACCCGTTCTCTGGCGTCCCTGAGCTTCTTACTCAAAAATGTAAACAAAAGATTAGAATGTACAAAACAAAATTAAATATCGGACTGTAGAAGACCGGAAAAAAGCGCTGTTTTTAGATGAAAGTCATTTTTTCGTTCAAGAGAAACATAGCAGATTTGTCAGGATTAGGAAGAGTGAGCAGTTAAGTCCTGCCCATTTCAATAAGGTAGTAAAGGACCCCAAAAAGAAGATGTTTTGGGGCAGTTTTAGCTTTTTAGAGGTTTGCTTATGCCAATTGAGGGTAAGATGAACATACACAAATACGCTGATGTAATTGAAAAAAGTCATTCCAGATATGAGAAGCGCATTTCCTGATGGAGGAGGAAAATTCCAACAGGATCTTGCCCCGTGTCTATCATCTGAAAAAGTGAAGAAGATTTTCAGGAAACAAAAATATGTGTTAGATTGGCGTAGAAACTCGCCAGATCTTAACCCTATTGTCAATTTGCGATCAATAACAAAATGCCGGTTACAAAAATTGGATTGCACCCCCATGACCAAGCTAATAGAGGCCATATGTATAGCATCGGAGGAGTAAATCAAGAAAAACTGTCAAAAACGCTTAGAATCCATGTCAAAGCAAGTAACTAAATTCTTCTTCTCTTCAATTACTGTATATTAGGTTTGTAAATTTATAAAATTTGCGTTGCTAGTGAGAATTGCTATAGCTTACTATTAATGTTAATTTGATGTATAGGCCTTAATTGTGAAATTCGCAAAGCAACTGTGTTATGTGCATTCTTTGAGATCAGCCTGTAGGTCCTCATGAAATTTCCTAATAATATTAGTAAATGATTATAATTAGGGCATCTAATTTTTTAGCCTAAAAACATTTGACTTTATAATTTACAAATTTTGACTTTATTTTGACCTATCAATTTCTTGCGTTTGCATCTGAAATGCGGAATACAAAACATATTATAGAAGTCAAACCGGCAACTTAAAAATCTTTATTCTGTTGAAATGAAACAAAAATCAAGGTGAGAAAGACCCAACAAAACCAGATTTAAAAAACCATGGTCGAAAATCACCCCGAAAGCGCAAGAGAAATATGCAGTGTCAGTAAAAATCCTGGTCACTGAGAAGGTTTTGCATTGGTATACTTCAACACTAAGTACTCCTTCACATTATTGTCTTCAAAGTTTCTATATGCATAATGGATTGAGCATTTACCAAACCAAATACTGTAAGAACACGTTTCTTTTCTTCACCATGCCTAGTCTACTTAATACTTAATCGTCCTGTAGGGGAAAAACAACAGTATTAATTTAGAAGTGGCAAAAGCATTATATTTCAGAATTGCATTTAAATTTGCAAAAACACATCAATATGTATTGTTGCAGCTTTAATAAAATATTGATAAAGACAAAAACTCTGCTGCAAGAAGATTTTGACCTAACGATAAATTTTGCCTTTTTTTGACTTCACAATTTTGAGTCGCTCATGGTATCAGTGTGAACTTTAATTTGTGGACGTTTTATAAAATTTAAAACGGGCAGAAAAATCTGAGTTCATTGACTTTTGGTTGCCTTATTTTTAATGTAAAGTAGCAAATTAAGTATATCACTTTCTAGTCGTAGTGTTGAAAAGCTAATGAAGCCCTTAACCGGTTATGATTTATAATTTCTAAGGGGGCCCAAACCAAGTCTCGCACCAGCACATTCTTTTCCTCTCAAGGGCCCTGCCACTAAGACTAGGTGAGAAATTACCTCCCGGATAATCCGCTAACCTTTGAGCTAGTTACAGTCCGCTGATGAAATAATGTGTCTTTTCAATGCAGATAGCGTAATTGAGAAAGGTTCGCTGGTCTCTACAATGTCAATGTCGTCCTGATTTTCCTGCATTCTGCATGCAATAGCCTGCGCTACGGCGGTATTTCAGACAACAACCTCACCTACGCCAGTTACATGGTTAATTGCCAAACGAAATGCTCATACAGATCACTTTTAGGACAACGGAAGATGCTAGGTATGGCCGTATGACAAAACAGAGGAAGAAGGAAAACGGAGAGACAATCACAATCAGTTTTGTTAGGCACAAGTAACACTTTGCCCTTGTATGAACTTCGCTGAAGGAATTGTCCTGACAAGATTCCCTACTGGACTTATTATAATTTGAGAAGCTCTGGGTTAGTTCTTTTTGCCGTTACTACAAATTATTTATTTTCAAAACACCGGCTTCGGGCAATAGTTTTTAAAATACCGGCTTTTTACCGGCCTCTACTAAATTTGCAGCAAAATACCGTACATCTGGCAACCCTAGGTGAGGATCGGAACAAAGACCTTTCAAAAACTAAATGCTTTGCGATGTTTTTTATAACCAATGAGCGCTCGGTGAAAACAAGCGATTACGACAAGTATTTTTTGCGTAGAACGAGTCAATTTGGACCAGAACAAGAAAAAAAGTAGTCGATACCACGACCTCAGTTTGCAAAGATTTTTTGCAAATGAAACTTTCCCTACGCCTGACAAAATAAAATCGATAAACTTGAGCGTAAACAGCTAAAAGCTAGTTACTATTTCCTTTATATTGTCTGGGAAGTAGTACTGCTACTGGCATTCCTACGAAACGTTCCTCGCTACACAATGTGACAGCAATAGTTTCTCGCGGATGTTTGCGCTACTGCTTGCTTGTGATTGCCTTCGATAAACAGTAGAATAACCAAGGTAAATAACAAGATTACGATAACATTCATTTGCTTCATTGCAGCTTTCAATTTATCAGCAGGTGGACAGTATTTATTAATAAAGTCATTAATCGTCATCATAATTTTCTTTAGCTAATTATTCAAAGTTAATATTTGCAAAGGTAAATGTACAACGCAGCACCTTCACTTGAGGGCCTTTAGAAACTGAAGCAATCTGATTTTTCTTCTTTTTTTTAAACTTTAGATAGGGAAGGAACAGACGATGTTTTGATTTCTGATCGTCGAATTCGATAGCTTCATTATCATACTCCACTCTGAGCCCTTGTGTCCTTGATTCAACTCCGAAAAAGTTGTTGGAGTAATCCAAAGAGTTTTCTTGGTAGAACGTCACCGATGGATTAAAGGAAACTGGAAAAAAACAAACCTTAAATTCAGAAGTAATTACAGCATAAGAAATTACACAATTTGTTGCAGTTTACTACATTTTATATTCAAAAAACTTGGTTTTTATACACTGCATTTTTTCCATCGAAACTAAATGCGAATGGGTTTATAATTAAAATCGTCCTGAAAAAAGTAAGATAATGTCTATTCCTGTAACCACAAAACGTATGACGAGATCTTGTGATTAATCAACGATTATGCTCCTCTTTACTAGTCTGAAGACCCCTGCTGAAAACACTCAAATATTAACTTTTTGCCTGCCGTTGTGGCAAAACGATCATTGCTAAGAATCATCATTGAATGTAGCGGTAATTAAATAACCGTCTTTTCAAATGGTTGTTTAAAAATGCATGCACATGAAACTGTCTTAGTTTTGCCTGCCAGCTGCAACTTAAATTGACTTGCTTTTTGCCTTGAACATTATAATAATGATAATCACAGTTGTATTCACTGCTGCACGAAGATTCTTGTCCTTCGTGACGTTATTTCTCATAGTGTTATTATAGCCAACATGTGCTTTTCCTTTCACACCCGTTTTTCATCTGGGAAGGGACGCTCGAGCGCAGCAGCACTAGGAGGACTCGAAATATCTCACGGTTTTGAGAAACCTCTGATAGCACAGCTGGTTCCACACCAAGATGGAGCCAAGAAGGCTCGGAGATTTAATAGCGCCATTTGGTCCTTGGTCGACTTCTGGGGCGTTTTTCGTTAGTGTAGCCAGCAGAACTTGCTTCGCCAATGTTTCCCGGAACATTCTGATCACGTTACTAAACCACTGAAGCTGGGATCTCTCTATTCAGAGAAGTAGCTCTACATTCATGCAAGGTTTTATGAATTTCACAGCTCCTTACTTTTTAGCGAATTGAGACACCGTCAACTCTTCCCCACAATCCCATCTCTGCCGCTTGTACTTGAGATAGAGCACATTTGGTTATTACCCATGATTGATGGCCATGGGTGAGGATCGAAACAAAGATTTATTTAAAAACTGAAAGCTTTGCGGTGTTGGTAAGCTGTCGTTTTGTGCCACGAAACAATAAAGCTTATGTAATACTGTGTTTGCTTTACCTATCTGTGCACCAAATTCAGTGTTCTGTTCTCTGTCGCTCGTGAACATCACCCCGAGGTACTTGCAATTCTCAAACTGCTACAGTGCATCACTGCTTACTTTTGGCATACACTGAGCCAGTGTAAGCCAAAAGTAAGTGTCATTGACTAGGATTTCTGGAGAGGCATAAGACTTAGGTCTTTGTAGCGCTAACTTCCATTCCTGGTTGATAGCCCGCAGCTGTAAGCCGATCAAATGTATGCCGAAGGCGCCGTTCAGAGGATGCAAGCAGCAACAAATTATCCGCAAAAGCAAACGCTTGATCCTGCAGTTTCCAACAGTGACACCCTCTTCGACTCCGTTGTGACTGTCCAGCTAGCCAATTCAAATAAAACTACGGAGAAGAGAGGTGAAAGTAAACAGCTTTGTAGAAGCCAACATCCACGGTGAACGGTGGTGGTTTAACTCCGCTGACACGGCCACAAAATTCTGAGCAGGAATACAGTGACTTGACGGCCAGTAACAGGCAGCAGTCAACAATCAAAATCGTACGGTTTGTACTCCCGCAACACTCTGAAATTTTTTCTAGAGGGATCCGGTCATGTGCTTTTTCGAGGTCGACAATCAAGGGTCGATATCTGTTGCATATACCCAAGATTTCTCAAAAAATTTTTGAGAGTGAAAATTTGCTCACTAGTGGTACGTCCAGGTCGAAAAACGCACTGGGTATCCTCCGTCTTTAGTTCAATTATTTCGAGGCATCTTAGGGTTGCCAGATCACTTGAAATTTTTTCATGGACATTTTGTTTTTTAAGAGATACCGTGAGCTACTTTCCTGGGCGTCTGCAGGGAGGAGAAACGGGCATTTACCCCCGTGGAAATTGGGTCTAAGAACCACAAATTTTCGAAAATCTGAAGTCAGCATTTTGATTCCGATTAATTGATTTAATTCTTGCAATAATACTTCATTTACCGGTATGGTACTCACACTGCACAAGAGCCAGCTTCACTATTCTGGTGTGATGCAGTGATGAGCTTAAAGTTCACTCATGACCATTCCTTCGTCTGCAGACTCACGTTGCGTAACTAGCGAGCTCATTATTCTACTACCCTATTACCCTTTGTTGCGTAACAATGACATGGCAACGAATCTCAAAGGTTCACTTCAAGTTACGATAGTTATTGTTTTCCGCATGTGACTGTTGACATCAGACATCTTTGGAAGGTGATGCAGCGAGACAGTTGTTCTTTTTTTGAGCGAGTTCTTCTACCTGCTCCACTTCTTTATAGCGAGTTCTTTCAGCGAGACAGTGACTACTGATAACGATAAGACACGTTTCATACTGTGTGAAAAGCAGCAGGGGTGAATCTATGGCAACGCTTCCGCAAGTTTGAAAAATCCATTGAAGTGTGAGATTGTGACCAATGCGCCTGTGCGAAGAGCTTAAGCTACGCTATGCAGGCTTCTTCTTACACAGTGAAAAACTACGTGGCTTGTTGGAAATACCTCTGTGAAAGGCTTGTGGTTATACGGCTTGTGAGAATACGTCAATCGTTAAGGCTTAGTTCTTACTTCTGAATGAGCACTAAGCGCAAAGTTACATTTTCTGCAGCGAGTTTTCATAATTCGTCTGCTCAGTTTTTACGCCTGCGTGGTATTCTAATTTTAGTAAGTTCTAAAGTTGTCCGATAATCGTGTTAAGATACAGGTCTATTTCTCATTGTTCGAAACACTTTTCCGAGAGTGCCTAACCTTCTTGCTTTTTCACTGCTATGTTGATCTGGTCGTTGATTGTCTTAAAATAACTTATTTGTAGAAAGTGCTGGCAAAAATGGAAATTAGGCAGTTTATGAAAAGAAAAAGCATTTCTGACAGCCGAAGTGTAGAAAACCATTCGAACAAAAGATTTCAGAAGTGAGTTCTGTTCAACCAGCGCAGACTAATGAGAGAACCGCAAACGTAGTTGTTGATAGTTCAAGTCCTTTTCAGACTCAGATGTGTGGAGTTCATGGGCGTCGGAAGGATTTTTTCCAAGGGGGACCACTAGGATGTTGTTCCAAAATTTTTCTAGGGTGGCCAAAAGTGGTGAAATTTGCTTTTTCCCACTCAAACAAACAACACAACCTTTTTTGATGAAATTATTGAAATCCAGGGGGCCTTGCTCCCCCTTCCGACGCCGATGGTGGGTTCACAGTGATAACGAGATTTATGCACCAATTCAGCAAACGCTGTAACTGATGACAGAAAGTACACTCTTGTGGCAAACTCGTATAAAGCTTCACTTGAAAAAGATTTCAAAATTGAAAATAGATGCGAATGGAGCGCGTGCTTTCATGGGGCATTTTCTTTGTGGTGTAGAAACAGTAAAGCGTTCTGTGAACGTCCATTTGCATTGCAACGTCAGCAACCTAAAAAATACAAATAATATGATGACGTTGCCCCCTTCCCTGGAAAAATTTCTGCGGACGCCCATGGCTATTTTCACCTTTCAGCAAGCTTAAGGCAGGCTACAGCTAACCATGTACGAATTGAAAACTAAACAAAACATTATGATTATGATGACACGACCGTTCTTGAATATTTTCCTTTTTGCTAACAACTGCTTAAATGGAAAAAATCTACACATTGTTCGGTTCATTCACATTGTTTATTCTTGAAAGTTCAATGCAATCAATAGTTCAAAAATGAACAATTTAATTTATTCAAGAATTTTCAAGGACGCCGGAAAATACTCAAGGACAACAAGATGTTTCTCAAGAATCAAGGACATACTGAGTTTTGATAGCAAATTCAAGGACAATTCTTGGCGCTCAAGGACGCCTGGCAACCTTAAGGCATCTGTTCTCAAGGCACTTGACATATAAATGTTCTTGGAAGGCTAAGGAGAGAAAAACTGGTTGCGCCATTTGCGCAGCAATTTTTATTGAATTAAGGGGTGCTAAGGGTTAGCGCTGCTGCCTGCTGCGGGCACGTTTGTGTTGAAGCCTTGCACTGAATTTACTTGAACTACTTCATGTGCTGATATGCATCAATCACTATACCTGAAACGAAGAGACTATGTTTTGTGCTATCACTTTTCTTTTCTTAATGGGGCAAGGCAGTGGTGTAGGAGCTGGGGTGCTGGGTATGCAAGCACCCCCGCAAAATATTTTCATTTGTCAAATATTTTGGGAAAAATCTCAAAAGATTTGGTCAAAGAAGCTTTGTCATTTATTTGCAACATTGATGAAATCATACTTCGTGGTTATTGAGTGTATGCATGAGAATTTATTACGTCGCAGAAAACACATTACACTGTATAAAATCAACACAATTAGTTTGTGAGAACTTGACGGTTTAGTTTGTGAGAACTGGTGAGTAACTAACTCACTCAAAAGTTTGGGCAAAAGAAGGCATTTCATTTATGTACATTACACTGTTGTGCACTGAGGGAATCCAGTATACTGCAAGGCACATACTTCATATCAGTAGAGTCCATGTCAGGTAAGCATAAGCGTACGGCGTGGGGATGCAGGGAATGCGGTCGCGTACCCAACGCTAGAAAATTGGCCATTATTTGGGCAACATTTTTCAACAATTGGGCAAATTAAACAGCTACATTCACATTTAAGTGAGATAGTGTCTATTTTGCCATCAACAGCAAAAGCTCTGCTGAGACTATTTTGCCATTGTTTTTTGTCTCTGATGGCAAAATAGACACTGCCTTTAAGTGAACTTTTTGCTTCTGATGGCAAAGGAGACACTGCCTTTATGTGAACTGGAATAATTTTGTAATTCCAACAGCCTTCATCAAATTTGGGTTAATTAAAAACCTATTCAAGTTTTGTGTAAAATTAGAAACATTTGGATAATTAGGAGCATTTGGATATCATCTAACAGATTCAATTAAATCTGGGAAAATGGCAAAAACGTCATTCAAATTTGGGTGAAATCAAACATTCACATAAAGTGGAAACATTTGGGTGAATTCCATCAATTTACAACAGCTTCATTCAATTGTGGACAACTTCAAACAATCTTTTTCAAAGTTAGGATATATAGATTAGCTACACTGAAATTCGAGTACATTTAGAAATGTCTGGGTGAACTATAAGAGGTTTATTCAAACTTGGATGAAATCAGAATAATTTGCAAAAATCTCAACCTCAATCAAATTTGAGAAAATTAGAACAACGCCACTCAAATTTGCATGAAATTGGAAATGTTTCAACAATTTGGGGCAAGTGGAACAGCTTCATTCAAGTTTGGGTAACTTCAAACAGCTTTATTCAATTTTGGGCAACTTCAAATAGCTTCATTCAAATCTGGGTAATATACAATTACTTCATTGCAGTTTGGATGCAATTAGAAATATTTTGATAAATTCCAACAGCCTCAATCAAGGTTGGGCAATTGAAACAGCTTCATTTAAACTTGGATACAATTGGAACTACCAGGGTAAATTAAAAAGAGGTTAATTGAGATTTACATGTATTATGAACATTTCGGTGAATTCCAATAACCTAAATCAAATATGAGCCAATTGAAGCAACCTGATTCAAATTTGGGTAGAGTTCGAAATTTTTTAAATTAGGAACATGCAGTGGTAACCCGCCANTCCAACTAACCAGGGTTGCGGAGGTAAAATNTCCCACTCCAACTCCGACCTTTCTAANATTTCCCACTCCGACTCCTTAACATTAGGGGAATGAAATTTGGCTGTTGAGATCAGTGGAAATCGTGGTGCACAGCAAGAAATCGCGGTTTCAACAAAAGTTTCAAAAAAAATTTTGCCATTTCAATAGGAATTCCCAATTTAAGAGTGTGATGTAAAAAATTATCCAAATGGACATCCAGTGTCAGAGTTGGACAAAAATTTCCGACACCGACTCCCGGTGTTTTTAGGAATCCAACTCCGACTTCATCAAAAAAACTCCGACTCCGGTTCCGCAACCCTGCAGCTAACCCTCATTTTTGTAAACAACACATGGTTGATGCTGGAAAATGGTGACTAAAATGTACCATTATAAACAAACAATGTGCCTGCAGCTAACCCTCATTTTTGTAAACAACACATGGTTGATGCTGGAAAGTGTTTTTGAGCTATAACAACTAAAATAGTTAGGCATGCAGGTACATTGTTTGTTTACAATGGTACATTTTAGTCTTACCATTAAGATTTGCTGTTTATAGTTTATTTGGGAAAAACAAGATCAAATTTGGGCAAAAAATTTTTGCATCCTCAAATATATGGACTTCCGTATACTTATGCAGGCAAGTATAAAAAAGCTTTTGCATTTACTTTTTATTGCAGTGTTTGGATGAAAATATTTTGCAATGCAATTTGTTGCATGTTGCACATATGTGCAGTTGAACAGACATTGTTATGAGACTCGTGGCATACTCATAATATAAATAATATAATACATGCTACATACGCCACATATATGTCTTCAGAGAAGGAAGCAGTTTATTCCTACCTCTTCTACGTGTGAGGTTCCTTGTTGACAGCAACAGCTGAAATGTGAATGGAACGCCAAACCTAGGTAGGCTACTATAATGCAAATGCTCAGAGTACTGAGCCAGCTGGCTTCTGACAATGTTCGTGCACAGACTAGCTTACATTTTTTCAGTTGGGTTCTTTAGAGGCCAATTTCAAGAACCAAATTTTCCATTTTCAACTGTATAGCACATGGCAGAGGAAATTATAATGTACGAACAGCTACAGAAAATTTGTAGGTTGAAACTTTGTTTCATGAAGTTTTTCGGGCAAATTTGGGGAATTTCAAGCAAAATATTCTTTGCACTCCCGGAAAATTGCTTGTCCCTAGACCTATGGGGCATTGATACTCGGGCCTGACCTAACCTCAAAATCTTGTTTTGGTCCCTTCTGCTTCATACCCTTCAACAAAACTTATTTATATATCACTTATTAATACAAACTATTTAAAATTCCTAGACTCAGTCCTCCCAAACACACTGACACAAACCCAACTCACAAGTCACGCCACACAGCTACAAACATTATTGCTCAATTATCCATTAGCAATGGAAAGAACTTGTACTTCTCTTTGCATCAGTGCAAAAAACAACTGAATGTTTTATATCATGTTTGAGGATCTCCGCCCTGAGTTTTATCACAAGTATCCGGAATTTTTTAGCGAAAATCGCTAATTTCCGCTATCATTTTGCATGCTACGTCTATTGCTAGCCATTTAACTGTGTCGAATCTACTACAAAAGAATCGATAAAATCTCCGCTACCTATTCCAAAGAACTCAACAATTAAACAAAGCTTCATATGTACCTTCAATCCGTTTGACGTCTTCTACAAGCCTTCAGTTGTATTAATAATGATAGCATAATTAAGGATAAATTGAGAATTTTTTATATCAGAAACGTGTATCAAACTGGTAGCCTTTCAAATTAATCGGTACCCAAGAAGTAGCTCTCAGTTTCAAAGACGTTGGTGACCTCTGGCCTAGAATATTATAAAATCATTCACTGGTTTTCAAATTTTACTCAAGCTTTAAGTATCGCAACGTAAAGTGATCCCAGGCCTTGCAGTTTCTTTTTAAAACAATTTTGAGGCTTCACGGAGTTTTTTCCAACTAGATCTTCCCAATTCGCTTTGATACTGTTTTACCAGATGGCCAAGATACAGTACTTTCAGCTAGCAAAGGAGTCGCTCATGCCAAATCCACGACTATTTAAATTGCCATAGCAATAATGTGCTAATATTTGTTTATTAGACATACTTGAACGTCCCTTATTCTGAATAGATTTCCCTGGCAGTGCTTTCTGTTGGTGCAGCCAACCCGGATCGAATCCTCCACTTTGCGAAGGTGAAAAAACGTCATCGGAGCTGCGCGAGCTGTTTCTTTGCTTAGAATTTACTACCTCATCACGTTTACATGCTTCCACGATGAAGAAGACAATAGAAATCAGGAGAACGAACCCGAGAATCCCGCAGATGCATGCGACGTAAACTGGAGAGCAACAGGAAGACGTTTTAAGCTAAAGTTAAAAGACAGCACAAAACCTAACTGCTACGCAGTGGCTTACTGCCATTTTAAGTACATATTAGCTTCCAGCAAGACATTGAGCAACTTGAGTGTACAGACCAAGATCCACTTGTTACGTTTGTTTGATACGTCACGGTATTTCAGGAGACGGAGCAAGTCTCAAGTTGGTTTGTTCGTAGTGCTCACTTTCTACGCAAGTCACATCACCTTTCTTTCTGATCAATCAGGCACTGGAACAGATTTATCCTTTCGAAATCTCTGCAAGATCAAAAGCACGCCAACGTACTCCCTTCAAAGCTAACCACCAGATCTGTGTCAGCAGAGCTGGCGGTTGCATACCACTGGCACCCGACCACCTGAATCGCATGTGTCTGATTATCCGCAGTTTTTTTCTTGTCGTTCACATTCAATTAGAGTTAATTTACCAACACCACTATTTACATCTAAAGCACGATCCTTCGAAATTTAGAGTTTTCTAATATTAAGAGCGGATCCTTCTCCGCTACGAAATTCAGACTCCCTGAAAAGCGTGGAATCGGGAATGTATTGACGCAGGTGTTGCAGCTTGAGAAGGGTTCATTATTTCACTTACGGATGACTTCTTCATGCGTTCCAAGAAAACTGCTCTGAAAATGCTCATCCGTGGCAGCTGCAACAGAGACAATTTAATTTTATGCCAAGCCAACGCTTTGGAGTCCAAAACAAGTCTGCAACCAAAGGATATAGTATGACAAACGAGCAACGTTTAAACAACGTGCAATTCACCGCCGAAATAATGCTCAAAACTATGTTAAGAAGCCTTGGACAAAACCCGTATTTTTGAATCAATCCTGTGATGTAGCGTTTCTCGTCAATTTTTTCTGTTATTTCAAATGCTATTGTACATTTATATCACAGTTTCGAACTTGTGTCTCTTTGCATGATAAAAAAGACAGTGTCTATTTGTAATCTTTGGACACAAAACTTACTCTCTGTGGCATCGGACATTTTGTTGCTGATTCAACTCTTCAAAGTCAAGCGCGTAGAATGCACCTTCGGTGTTGGAAACAATTATTTCTGTAACTAATATTCACAACAATTAGTTTAACACCTAATCATCTGAAAACTTGAAAATTTCGGACATTGTAAAAGTTTGCGCCAGCGCAGCGAAAACAAAAGAAAATGAAACGCCCGAAGATCCCATTTACTCGATTTTCAAGAGGAGCTTCGGGGTCTGTCATCAAAGCTTCAAAAATAACTAACGCAACGTCATGAAATGAAATATATACGGACAACAACGTCATAAAACATTTTTCAGTGGTTTACAATTAATAAGAACCAAAACACTTTTCAGTTGTTTACGATTCTGTTCAGTTGTTATAGTTAATAAATAAATGCTTTGGCCCAAATAACCTTAATTTTACGCCCGTGGTTTTTCCGTATTTACAACTCACGCTTTCTCTGCGGTTTCATCATTGTCCGCTAAATTAAACAGTAACGACAAAGCGAAATAACATGCGCTAACAGGAAATCAGACAATTATTCACCATCGAGTTGACACTTCGAAATCTCTCAACACTTACGGCAATCTATCACACTGATGCATTTCATCTTATTCAAATTTTAACGTGATGCAACAATTGAAACCAGAGTCAGAACATCAAACTTATAATACAAAGAGCAAATTACTTTCTAGCTGAGGTATAGTATACTGACGAAGTCATAGCCAAGCTAAGGCCAGATTGAAAGAAGGAAGCTACTTTTGAATGATATTTACAACTACATCGATTGTGTTTTTGATTGTTTAAACGGAGTTTAAGCAAAAGTACATTGAATTGCATTGCTCATGCTGAAAAAATGTTGCTCAAAAGAAACGTGCATCCCCAAGAGGGTTCGTGCAAACCTCGCTTGCATGTCACAATAAGCAAATGACTAACTTGCTTTGTTCCAAGCATAAATCCAAGCTTTCCACCATCAACAGTTTTAAGCTTTTAGATTAATGAGTATCCGTACTTTTACTAGACTAATCACATGCTACATCAGCAACTACAAAAATCTGCAAACTTTATTTCTTTCAGGTTTCTTTCGGATAAAGCAGAGGGCGACAGCAGAACTCTTTTGTTAATGATTTACTTTTGCAAGCAAACAAGTATGGACAAAGCACACAGTATAATATACTCAATGACAGGTGCCAAAGTTCTTGTCATAACAAAGTTAAGACGGACGTGATGGTGGCTGTATTTGTTATCGTATATTTCCGCCGCATACAGTTGTCACACATAGGATATAGCATTGAAATTGTGTAGCCGCTTTTGATGAAATCGCATATAGAAACAACTACCATGCTGCGTGCGCATTTTGAACAGACGTAGAGACAGTGGCAATTCAAGAATGAAAAAAGTAGGGGGGCCACTACGGGGCAAGGAAAAAGTAGGGGGGGCAACATAAATGTCTATCTTGCATGGCGATTTTTCATTGTTTTGAAGATTAAGTTGCTATGATTGACCCTATTAAACCCAACATAGGCTTGTGAATATCGTTAAATATTAACTAGCGTTATTATTCACAATAGACACCTAAACGCCACTGTATATGTAATCACACACGTGTACTGCTATGTCGAATATTCTGTGCTAACCATGAAACCTTCCACAGCACTGCACATGTAAATCCAAACACCATTTTCCGTACACAATTGTGCCGGTCTCACATGAACGAAAGCAGGTTCAGAAAGTTAAAACAATTCACATGAAAGCGAACTGGTTCCAACCATGAATTCCACCTTGACACAGAGACAAGTAGGCTGTTGATAGCCAACTAGT
>JGI24158J21664_10002811_pt1 | contig 21428 bp, 16 predicted proteins | sample Ectturendosymbi3_FD_21664 | JGI IMG/M metagenome (IMG submission 21664)
TGACTTACATATATTGAGATAGGTCGTTCATGTTTCAATGCAACAGTGAGCAAATCCTGAGCGGCACGATAGCAAATCCTGAGCGGCACGATAGTGGTACATTGCTGCTGCAACCCAACCCAAAAGCAAACCGCCACACGTTTGAAGCCAAAAAGCAAATCTGACACCAAGTATGTGAGGGCGATACCTACAAGCAACCACGGCCATGACCCAAATAGACATATATCGGAGTATGTGGCTCGCTCAGCAAAGAACAATTGACCACAGCCGCTGGGCTGAAAATTACGCAGCCTTTTTTATATTTTAACGACACCACAATATACGACTTTATTTTGCCTAGAAAGACTTATGAGCGTCACTTTGCAGCAAGAGCTGCAAACGTCTGGGATCTCGTCCAAAGCGATCAATCAACCTTTCAATAAAACCTTGCTTGTCTTTGCTGCTTTTTGTAGGGAACGCTCATCATACATAAAGTTCATCATACAAAAGCCGGGCAAGTTGACTGTGTCAACACGACTATCGGACAACTTCCTAAAGTTAGAATAACACGCAGATTTTTTAAAAACTTTTGCAATGGATTACGAAAAGTTGCCACAGCAAATGTAGCTTGGCACTCAGAAGTCAGAAATAAACCCTAACGATTATGACATAGGGTATTCCTGCAAACCTGCATAGATCTATATTATAAACAGCAGTGGCGGAACTGACGGGGGCTAGAGTCAGTGGCGCAGTTGGCCTAAAATTTTTAGGGGCCAAAACTTTCGACTTTAAGCGAGCAACAGTATTTTCTTTGGGACACCGCCTCTCAACGCACACAATGNAGAGATATGCTAGAAATTTNGGGGGACATGGCTCACTTGTCCCCCTGGCAATGCCTACAGCCAGAAGGGCGAATCGCACACCTAAATCTAAAAATTAGGCCCCCACTTANCTAATGTTTCGGTTTTAGTATTACTTTGTNTTTCAGTAGGTTGTTGTTTTTTTCGTTTGTCTGAGTATTTTCCGGTGATATAGGGTTTTACTATAGTCGTTCACGTCCGGACTTTTACCATAATTTCTCAAGTTTTTTTCTGAATGTTGGCTAGTGGACCCTCTACAGTGGAAAGTGGGACCCATTCAGCTAATTTCCCACTCTGGGCCAAACCTCTATACAGTGTTTTGTTTAAGGTTTTCAAAAGGGTGTCGTGGTGGAGCTTTAGGGTGTCAGCACAATTTTCCCTTCTATGTATGATACTTTTAAATCATATTCACAAAAACGCAAGATTCCTTCCAAATATACTTAATTGTTTGAATACGACATTCACTTTTGGCAAACAAACCAAAGACAATTTCATGAATAGAAGCAGCCCCAAGAGGACCCGAAATACCTCACTATTAACAGCAATCTCAAATAGTTCTGCTGGCTCCGCAGTCCGCACCAAGACGGGGCCAAAAAGGTAGGATATGTGGTTACGTCACCTGGTCCTTGGACAATTTTTGGGCTGCTTTCCTGTGNGTATANACTGTAGCCCGAAGGATTTAGTTAGCTTTCCATTCTGGACACATGGCGCCCGGGGCAGGAAGCAAGTTTGGCGCCCCCATGTTCGAATGTGAGGTCTTTTGGAAGCAAATGCACTGTATTGAAGAGAGTACTTGTGACACTGTTGGGACTTTTTGGTGATTCGGTGCCCCCCGCAGTGGTTTCGCGCCCCCATAAAGATTCGGCACTTGGGGAATTGCGCCCCCTTGCCCCTCTCGTTACGCTCCTGTCTGAGGTCGACAAAACATGTGTATAGGTCTTTGGAATGCTCACAGGATTTCTTGAAAATTTGCTGAAGAATGGAAATTTTTTCTGTAGTGCTGCTGTTGCGAGGAAATCCGCACTGGATATCATCCAGCTTTGGTTCCATTATTTTCGCGGCATCTTGACATGCACTCTTCCTGGGAGGCTAAGCAAAGAGATGCCGCGGTAGTTGGTTCATTCACTCCTGTCTCCCGTTTTGTGTATGGGGATGATCAATTCATTATCAAACTTTGCGCAATTCGCATTAAGCTCGGCTTTAGCAGCGGCATCAGAGAGCTCATTATTGCAGTTCTATAGAAGCTTTCACCTGTGCAAAATCAAAATATCCCGCCTGAAAAGCTTTAGGCCTACTCAGTTCTGCCAGGTGAGGTGTCAATATTGAAAAAAAGTACCATATTGAATTTTTTTTTTTTATAAGTCGCAGTAAAACAACTCACATTGCATCATTTTTATTCTCTGACAGCTGCCCCAGTGCGGCCAAAATCTCACTCCTAGCTCTCACTGTTGCCTCACTCGACAACCACATTGTTTTGCATGTGCGCTGCAACTGCCGACCTTTTGTCTTCATTGTAGTCTGATACATCGCCAGGCAAGCCGATCGCAACGGTGAAACAGTAAAACACTTCCATAATTGCATTAAGATGCTTACGCAGTTTCACACACCATACTGCACAAATCTGTGCCAGTATAGTAAGAGGCCGAAGCGAGGCGATGCGCATGACAATGCACAGATACCATACTTACAATTTTCGCTTCCAACTTCTGCGCCAGAAAATCGCGTGGGCCTATAACATTGCAGCCGTCTGTTGCAATAGCCACGCGCAGGAAAAAATGTTTTCCTCAAATCGTTTTACTTCAAAACAAGGCAAAACCATACCTAGGTTTCAGAATTTAGAGTGTGATTGAAAAATTCTAGGGTGCGATTTTGACACCCATAAACAGCTTAAAAAAGCACTGCCTGTAGTCCATAGTTACGCCACTGTTGAAAAGAAGCCTGATAAGAGTAGTTTGATCAAGCTATTCACTCAGTTCAGGCACATTGTTCACACTGACAGTGGCGTTTTCAAACTTGTGGAAACATTGCTACAGATTCACCCATGCTTTTCTTCATAAAGTACAAAACTACGTGCTTTTCCGCTATCAGCATTCACCGCCTCGTGCATTACCTGCCAAGATGCCCGCGTTCAACAGTAACAAGTGGCAAAACGCCTTTCCATGTTAATTGATAAATGTCATTTTGCGAGTAAGGCACAACTTACTAGTGAAACAAATATTTACTGTTGTAAGGACTTGAAAATGACCAGAAATGCAGGACAATTTTATTGTTGGTAAGGGTTCCCAGTAAAGGAGGATATCCGTCAGAAGCGGATCTTGGTTGCGGATATAAAATAACGCAGCCGGAGTCGCGAAAAATAATATTTACCTTGAGTAATGACACCACAGTGGTAGTAAAAATAGGTTTCAAAAGTTGTGAAAATATAAAAAATTAAAACATCGTAATATTTAGCATTACGTGTTCGGGGCAAAATTGTATTAACTTACAATGACAAATAATTTATTCTGTTGTATCTTCACTTTTATCTATTATGCAACGACGTCTTTTTGCACTCCGGTTACGTCATCACATATCCGTTGACGATATCGGCTCTGACGGACATCCGTTCTTTACATTGTACAGTACCTTGGTATGTAGTGTACCAAGGCAATCTTGGAGAATGAGATATAATTCTGCACATATACTACATAATATTGCAATATGCCATGGCTGTATTTTTTGCTGTGAGATTCTGTACCTTTTTGCAACATATAGCCTATCGTTAGAGAACTCCAGTGTCTTCTGTATATTTGTGGTGATTATGCTGCTGAAAATTAAATCACTTTCAATTGCAAGAAAATTATTGGTGTACTTTTTTGGCCCAAAATCTATAAACAACCTGCTCCATCGAATGTTTTTCTGAATGGTGTACATGTACGATTTTTTGGCCAAGCTAAAATGTTGGTGTATGGCTAAATGCCTCACTGAAGGATGATGATGATATCCAGAGACAAGTGTGCAGTAAACAAGCTCAGAGGCAGTGGCGTAACTGACAGAGGGGCGAGCCGTTTCCATGGCAGGCTAAATGTAAAAATCGGTCCCTACTTAACCCAATTCTGTGTTTTTTTCGTTTTTCGTAGTGTTTTATGGTTAATTCGAGTTTTAGTATGGAAATCCATATCCGGATTTACTATCATTTCTCAACTTTTTTCATTGTTGGTTAGTGGGCCACTTGTAGCGACTTCAGCTAAGCTTCAGCTAAGTTTTTGCTCATTAGTTCAAACCTCTAATTGCGCCACTGCTCAGATGCACTTTTGCATAGTACTCGCCTGCCAGAGATGCCACTTTTGATGTTACAACATTATATTTGATGTTTTCAGAAATTTTTTTGATGTTTCATGTTTATACTACAAATTGGACGGTAAAAGAGATTTTCATATTGTAAGCAATTGTTTTATTATTTTTTAGTTTCAAAGTCCCACTTTTCGAAGATATTTCGCAAGTTTATCGACTGTCTTAAAAGGTCGTCATTTGATTGTGTTAGCTAGGGTTCTCTGTGCGAAATAGGAAAGTTTCTTGTGCGGGAAGCAATGGTGATTTTAACAGTTGGACGTATATGCGAGATTGAATGGAGACGTATACGTACTACAGAACATAGGTTCATGCCTATTTTGAGAGCAGTGCGTCTACATTCTACGTCTCCATTCACGAACTTACTCAAAGTCATTGTGCTGTGAAGAAGAGAATCGTGTTTGTTAACTGGCAGATATGATTTACATTGGCAAAAAATTAAATTAGTAAGTTTCTTTGTGCAGCGTTTGTTAGAATGCAAAAGTATCTTGTACTACTACTAGAAAGAAGTAGAATGCATCATTGGTAAGAGTTCTTTTTATGACAAACAGTTTGGAAAAGGGACTTGCAGTTGCTTACACTTAAATATAAAAGCTCCCAAAAGGAGCATTCGCTTATGACACAAAGACATCAAATAATGTGCTAAAGCCATGTGCTCTTCGAATCACTTGATGACATTGACTCAGTTTAAAGCAGGGATGGGGAACCTGCGGCCCGCATGAACATTTAATATGGCCTGCATCAGAATTTTCGTTAACTAAATTAACCTCATGACATTTCGACACGTACACACTAAATCAAGAGAAGTCTTTATTTTCCTTTGGAAGATAAAGGTAGAACTTCAAGATAAAATTAATTAGTTTTTTAAGGGGCAATTATTGTCCAAACAGATGGTTTCATGAAGCGGCGGTGTATATGCAATATACTATAGGAACCATGTTATGAAGCAAGTTTTGATAACAGTCTTGTGTCTTTTGATGTTGATGTCTAGCATTTGATGAATGCCAATGTATGCTTGAAAGTGCTTGTCTTGTTAGAGTCTGTTGAATTTTAGCTTGTATATATACAGTATATGTGAATACAGTGAAACACCGCTTTTTCAAAGTTAATGCATGTAGTAGCTACCACTCAGTCAGTAGGCTACTTCGTGACATGAACGTTATAGCACCAGTCTATTAGTGAAGACATGTCAATAACATCACCTAGCTTTGAAATTACCTAATTGTTCCTACTGTGTTCTTTTCTTTCCTTATGTAAATTGTGAGCAGCTGCGGCTACAATTTTTCAGTTAGATTCTCTTAATTGGTATCTTCACTCTTTGTGGGTTTATTAAATTCTATTTTATACTTCATGCACTTCGCAAAGCTGATGATGCCGTCTGGTAGGAAAAAGTTATACTTTGTAACATCCTAGTGTCTCATTCTTTGCTGGGAAACGATTCTTTTCGATCGACATCCTTACAATGTGTTAATATAAATTTTCGATTATGCAGTAAGCTTCATAGGGCGAAAAAATTTTACTGCATTTCAGTTGTTTTTTGTTACGAAAAGAATTTGGCATATTTTTGTCCTGGTTGGCATATTCTGAAACATAATTTGGCATATTTGTTTTTTGTGGACTTGGCAACACTGAAGCTCATCACAGCATGAAACCACAACAGTGAACCTGGCTTTTGTAGAGTGTCATACCGGTGTCAAGCGAACTTTCTGAATTCACGCCACGTCCGCATGCAAAGAGTAGTATTCTACATAGCAAACATGTTTGCGAAAACTGATGATTAGAGCTTAGGGATTTGTGTTTAGGTAAGTGTGTCGGGTTAGGGTTTGGGTGAGTGTGGGAAAAAGAAATATTATTAAGGTCAAAGACTAAGTCCAAACATTTTCGATAGTTAAAGTTACATAGGCGGATCCAGGATTCTTTTTAGGGGGGGGCTCAAGGACGATTTCATTTGGATGTGTACTGACTGCATAGCAGTGAAGAACCAACTGCTCAGGTAAATTTTTTTAACAAACACGGTTAATAACCATACACATTTTGGCCAAATCACATCCTAACCGTTACCCAGGCTTCCTGGGGCGTTTTCGGAGCAGAAGCTGCCTTCAAAAATTCAAAAGTAACTTGTTGAAAATCGGAAAAGTTTTATTATTAGCAAAACAAACACAGGTCCACGCCGAAAAAACGCGTGGGGCAAGCATAGAAGTGACACCAATACTACACGAAGAAACTTTTAATGGCGCCAGTAACCTCTGTTGGCAGTCTGTGCAAGATCCATGCGGTATTACACAATTGCAGATGTTCATGGAATAGAAGTTCGTTACGTTCGCGGGCTTGAAGATTTGTTTATTTTCGAAAAATTCTCCGATTTTCATTGCGTAACACCAGAGACGTAACGAGGTGGGCAAGGGGGCACGATTCCTCGGGCGCCGAATCACTGCGGGGGGGCCAGAAAGTCACAACAATGTCACAAGGACTTTTTTCAAAACAATAGGCCTACATTTGCTTCCGGAAGACCTCAGGTTAGGACATGGGGGCGCAAAACCTGTTTCTTTCCCAGGCGCCATCTAACCTCTTTAAGCCCCTGGACATCACGATTGTCTAGTGAAAATGGCGAAATTTGTTTACAAAAATACCTGTTCATCAGTGGCAAATTATCAATCACAAGCTATTTAAAATAAATGCTGTTTATTATCGAAGTGATTTGACCATAGAAAATAATTTGAAGGTCGAAAGAAAGGTATATTATTTCAAAAACAAGCACGACTTTCACTCCCAAAAAAAACGTTTGGGATACGCATAGAGACAAACATACCAAAAAGCTCGAAACCAATAACTATGCTGGCACTTTTCCCTGGAAGGTGTTTATTGCATTCAAGGGCATTGAAAATGATCAGACAATATTTCCAAAGGTGGAGTTTGCAGTGTGTCAATGACCAAAATCTCATATATTCATTTTTTTTGTACGAAACGTGAGTATATCGCGGTAACGCAATTTCAGAAATACTGTTCAGTAGATTGAAAAAATCTATTAGAGACAGCAGAATAGTGGTCAATAAAAAAGCATCTGATTTCGTGCTGAGCTGAACGTTTGTCCAAAAAATGTTGCTAGCAGGCAGGTGTGTATTGCTAAAAACAGGTGGGGCGACAGCGTTCCCACACTAAACACAAAGGAAGACTGATTCGCCTACAAGAACTTCCACACTGGAACTTCCTGTTTCACTTTAGTGCTACGGTGCTATACACGAGATAACTTGTCATTTATGCTGCTCCAGGTGCTACACGTAGAAATTGAAATGNAAAATCGAAATCTTCTAGTAACGTTATTAGTGCAAAAAGGTGTGAGAACGCCGTTCCAACCCCACTATACCCCTGCTAGCGGGTCTGATGCTGATCAATAATCATCTTTAGCATAGCCTACAGCTTATCTGACATGCTTCATTTTTAGCCTACCTAACACGCAGATCACGTTCGAAGGTTAAGTTTGCTGTTTTGTAGTTTACGCTGTCACTGAGCGCTCTAACCCAGCCTGCAGTTAACTGCATTGTAACTTCGTTGTAGCGTAATTTTAATGCCTTCACCTAACTGCAGTAATACCATGAGCTGCACACATTCATAAATGCTTGTAGGAAAAAATAGTATGATCTGCAGTTTATTAGACTTTTGTCCACAGTCTGCTCACTCCTGTCGCCACGGGGGTGGGCTTTGGTGGGCTTAGTCCCGCCAAACAAAGCTCTAAGCCTCCAAATTGAAACATGACACACTATAAATCTCTGGAGTTTTTGTCAATTTTTATAATATGAAGACCCCCACTAACGTAAAGCTCCCCTACTGAAATCTTTCTACCGACGGTTCTGAGTCTGCTGCTTATTCATCTTTTGTCCACAAGAAGCCCAATCTTACCCAAATGAAAAAAGAATTNAAATACTTACGTGCGCAGTGGCAAGGCCAGCCCAAAATTTTGGGTGGGTCAAAATGTTTGATTTTAGGGGAGCAACAGTATTTTGTTTGTGATACTACCTCTTAAAGCACAAAACGACCAGTAGATATTCTAAAAAATTGTAAGGTTCATGGCCCCCTGCCTCCACCTATGTACATGCGGTTTATATAACGTATATGCAATGTAAATGCTTCATATAAACACTTATGTATTTATATGACACTGGGAGCATATTGTCATATATAAAAACGTGTTTATTAGAGGTTTCATGTACAGTGAAATAAACACATTCCGACTGCCCAAATTGAGCAAAATAAGCTTTGCATTAAATATTTTCGTCCTTATCCCTGTGCAAAAAATGGTTTATTTAAAGGCTATAGAAAAAATTCACCCCAATCGACGTTTCTGTGTCGGAAACCATCGATCAGAAAACGTATCCAAAAAAATTAGGGGGGGGAGGTATCGACCTTAGCCCACCCTGGATCCGCCTGTGAATTATTCCCGTACTGTAGCTTGTTCTGTGTACCTGACATCTAATCAAAATGTTTTAATTCACACAACACACATCAAAAAAGTAATTGCCAAAATTTATGTTTTTATTCTGTGAAGCAAATAACTGAAAAACAATTCAGAAATTTCAAGGAGGTCAAAAATTTTGCTTGACACCGGCAAATAAAATTCAATGCAAGAATTAAACCAATTAATCAGAATAGCTTTTGGCTTCAGGTTTCCTAGAAATTTTTGGCTCTTAGTCCCAATTTCCAGTGGGGTGGCAAATGAACGTTTCCCCGTTTCGGTCGTCCATGGTGACAGACAACAGACAATATCTTGATTATTCTCAGCATGGAGTATTGCAACTGATTAACATCCTGTCGTTCCCACGATGGAGTCATTGCGCGCAAGAACGAACACGAGTACAAACGCATTCACGAACGTGTGAGTATATTCCGACAGTGCATATGATTACACAACAATAACGACGCTAAGTCAGAAGACGTAGGGTTGCACCTCTCATGTCCAACCTCCTGCAGCTTTCTTTTCAAGATGGCTACAGAACTAATGTACACTACAGTACAAGGTCTTGGTAAGACCTGGCCTAGACTCGAACTCTAAACCTGCCAGAAACGAGGTGGACAAAGATTGACGTACATTTCCCCGATTAGATTAAAAGTAAATACTAATACCATATTTTTCCCCTGTTACATTGAAATAAGTTAAAAGATGAAGTGATGTACTTTTGTCGTTTCTTCTTATATCACTTGTTTTGTTCAAAATGTATCTTTTTTGCACGAAGGTGAAAAAATCTATCAGTTACGGTCGACTGTAAACGCAGCAGTGCTTCAGGGGACTGTTTCTTGTTTTATTATTGGTAACCCCTCAATTGCATGATCATATATTTGATTTACAGTGCATAAAAGTTGTTTCATCTAATACTGGAGGCACGGTATGCAAATTTTGTCTTCCCCAATTTGAGAATCACAGTACCTTTTGTTGTTGTCAATCGATTACGCTTATACCGCACATATTATCAGCGCATCTATCTCTCTTGCAGTGGAGAGTGGGGGAAATCACCTAGGAATTACATCTGAAAGCGTGAATACCACTTATCCAACCATGCTCATGTCTATGACACATAAGCATTAAATACTAACGCCGGTAGTGAAGTTGCAGGATGAGGAATATCCGAAGTCTGAGAAGAAATTTCTTGAAAGTGTCAAAAAGCAATATAAAATGGTTGTTTCGAACTATGGTTTGCAATGTGAAGCTGGAAAGATTACCTGAAGCAAAAAAACAAGAGCCTTTCTAAAAGGAAGTATAAAGAGACAATGAAGTACTTGGTAAGTGAACGACAATGCTACTTTTAGAAGGCAATGATTTTTAGGATAGGTGAAGTTCGTATGAAAAGTACTGGCAAACAATTGTATGAGCATGAATTTGTTGCTTTTGTGGGCTTGGAACTTCTCAAAATTGTGTTTTCATGACCAAATTTTGAGCCAAAAATAGATAAAAATTGATTAGGATAAGACGTTTCTTCACTTCTTTTCAAGGTGCAGAGACCACGAAAAATTTCCAATGCGTCTCAAAAAAACAAAAACATGCAGCTTAAATGCTGCAACGTTTGGCTGTCAACTACTTTTGAAATATGAAGCAAAGCGTTATCTTACCTTGATGTTGTTCTTTTTAAGTGTCGTCGATAACGGTTTGCAGAAGCAAAGTTGGATGAGACTAATACTTATCTTATTTACAGTTGATGGTTTGTTTCACACTCGCCGTGTCGTGCTGCGCAAATCACCAAAACGCAACACAGCCACAAGAGGCGCTCTTTCATGTAGCAACGAAGGAAATGGACTATCCATCCATCAGGTAATAGAAGGCGTTGGATCAAGTTAGCAAGTTTTTGAATGACGAACATATTGGAATGATTCTTTAGTTCTTTGGCGGAAGGCGGTTGATCGAGTTCGAAGCTTCACTAAAAATGTTCTCAATTTCTTGCATGAAGACCAAGTACTGCTTATATAAGATAATTTAATTGATAACCTTCCCTTTTCGTTACCTGAAACACGTTAAAATTTCCAACCACTGCAATGCCAGAATAGTTTCCGCCTTTTTCTTCCAATGTTTTTAAGTAGATTGTGGAAGCTTCAGATCATTTTTTAGATGACGTGCAAAACGTGCGCGACAACTACAATATATTTCAAACATTTTTAAGATTGTTTATTTTAAATAAGAAGTTAAGCTTTTGCATCTTTTGTCTTATGCCAGCTTTCAGACAAACAAAACTTTGATTTTTGCAAAAAAAATGAAACAAGACCAAATCTTTACAACCTTTTGTTTCAATGTACATTTACATACCTAATGTCAGCAAATTTTGCTGATTGCTTTCATCCAACCTATACAAAGACTGACTTTATGTGTCATCATAAACATTTTTTTATTATTTTCAAAGGTTTTTACAAAGCCATCAATGCAAAGTTATTCTAAGTCAACAACGCGAAGACAAAGGTCCATCTCGTTGGATGAAGGCAGTTTTCAAATGCAGAAACCTGGATAACGAATTCATTCCAATCGCAATCTGCGACCAAAACTGCGTCAGCCCGTCGGGCAGTTGTGAATGTCTGCAAAATTACAAAAACGAGCATGTTCTTTTTCGTATTCCTGTGATGAGTAGAAACAATGTGACAACATACATTGAGATACCAGTTGCTTGTCGATGTGTTGCCTGAAGATAATGCATAAAAGGCCAAACTCAAAAGACCTTGACAAACATGAAAAGCATCCAAACTGTGCATTGGCTAACCTTTACAACTTAATCACTTAACAATGGTTTCAACTGCGTGATTGTGCTTTCGTTCACATCATTTGTTCAGTGTTTTTTTCTAGTTGCGAATATTTATTTGTGCCATAAAAAATTGTTATTTTCATGTTTGCGATTGTTGGTTTTCAACAGTGTTTTCCTTTTTTGCGTTTTTTTTTTCCTTTTTTTAATTCTGCTTCATCACTACAGCGTTAAAATTATTGTGCTTGCCGTTTGTAAGGAAAAAGATGCATATGATTTGATCAGTGATGTGTTTTTCTGTGAAACGTAGTGAAACCAGAACAAAATACGTATTGATTTGCATTTAATAACGTTTTCAATGCTTCAAAGTTTTATTAAACGCTTGCATGAAACCTAAAATTTGGTCTGATGGAGTTTCAATAACTCAAAGCCAGACTGTCTTACCACTGTTAAGTTTCTGCTTAGGACTTATGCAGGTATTCATAGCTTTGTAACGCTTTGCTTCATGGCCTATCATCACACTGAAAAATTATTCACATTTCTACTGAAAATAAAAGTTTTTTTGTTTTAAATTTCCCATCAGTAGAATGGTCAAATTGATGTGAAACATGCGAACTTTTATCTAATCAGCTGTAACATTTTTGAAAAATAACCCTTGTTATAGAGATCCATCCGCGGTGCAGAATGGGTTCACACAGTTAGAGAAGTTTTGACTCGTGTGATTGAAGAAGATATGAGATTGATGCCGTTTCCTCCTGCAGAGGCGACACAAGCTAAAACTGCTAATTTTAACAAATGTAATATAACATTTATTTTTTTACATGCCGCTATGGGTTTCTTTATTACCAAGTAAAGAAGCTGAGAAAAGAGATATAAATTTTTAAGACTTTCTCCAAGAACTGAAGTAATCGAAGCATTGTGAGTTCTGCGTGCACGGATCAATTGAATCTCAAGCATGGATTCACAAAAACTCAGACAATTTAGCTTCGAGGCACAGACGGGTTTAACGTAATTTGTTGCTTCTTTGCTGGCCTGCAATTAAGTGTTAAAACCTGGGTTGTTGTGTGACGGAAATGCATTTGCAAAGAACAGTAAAAGAAAGCATAATTTTTGGTTTGGAGTGTGACAGCAAATAACTTGTTGTGGGACCAAAGCAGTTTTGGAAGATACAAAAGTAAGACATATCTGGCTGCATGTTCTGAGAATCAACGTTTATCTTAATAATGAGTAACGGGTTTTCTGCGCCTAACTCATTTGCTTGCGGTGTGCAAGGAATGAAGGTCCAAGTGTTCTTAAAGCAATAGTCACTCAAAGAGACTTCGAAATCTTCTGAGGCATTTATAACATTCTGAGGCATTTATAATCAAAAAGGTGTTTGAAGTTGCAGTTGCATCAAGCAGTGTTGTTTATTCAACAAGAACGGAAACGTAATCAATTTTAAAATGAATGGCACTCTATGTTTGCCCCATTCGACCTTAGTTTTAGAAAGAAAGGCATTCTCCTTCCTGATGATGTTGATATGCAAAGCAAGTTTGACGCGAAGTTTGATTTCACCGCGATTCGCAAAATTAGTATTTTTTAGAAAATTTAATTTCCTGCAGGAAGAGAAAAATATGTCATGAAGTGCAGATGGTGGCTATGAATAAAATAAATATTACGCATTTAGTTTTTTTTGCTCGGCACAGATGAAAACACTTTTTATTTTTTTATTTTTTTCTGGGCATTAAAGAAAAAAATTTATATTTTTTTTGGAAGCCTGGGCAACCTCCCGGAAAAAAATACCAACATCCAGGCATTGAAATGATGTGATCAAAAATGTACCTGTTGTACATGCAGCTGCAGTTTTTGCTTTATGTACACATTTGGAAAAAAAAGAGTAAAACTTTGGACAACAAAGGTATTTCGAATATGCTCTGATTTGATACGAAGCTACTTAATATACATATAGATAAATTGCAAAACTGTGTTCATACTTGTGATCACGTCGAAGTCCTATTGCACATATGTATGATTGTAAATTGCAAATGTACAAAAAATTGAATTGTGAAAATGTACTATGACTGCAACTAAAAATCCTCTATTGTCCTTGTTATTTGCAATTACCTGGAACACAAAACTACAAGAACCAATTTTGTGATTTTAACGTTTCTGTTCTTTGCATGAAGATAGAAAATTAATGGTGAACTGCTGGCCGTCGCTTTCCTGACCAGAAGTTTCTACACGCTTCAATCAGCTTCACAACATGCCAAAATTTTTGGTTCTCATGACAACAAAATATAAATGGAAGTCTAAATTTAATCCGCTGGTTCACTGTTGCGATTTGCTTTGTCTGATACATTCCAAAAAGAACTGCAATAAACATTTTAAAAACATTACGCTTTCTTTTCGCAACAGTATTTGTCTGGTCAATGTCAATTTAATTGTTTAGTGAAAACGTTTTACAGCAGCAAAGCAGTAGCGGACAAACATGGTGCACTGGGAGTTTTTTGAGAAAATCAGATCTATTTTGAAAAAGAGGAAATGTTCATGTGGCATAGGTTTGTTCCTATGATGTATACTTTTATCGTAAACGCTTGCAAAGGAAATGATACGAAAATGTACAACTGTACGTTGTAACGAAGAAAATAAAACGTTGGTAACATACCTTACATAACCTTCATTATGATCCTGGTGCCTGAGCCTGTAATTTGAGTTCCGGTTCCACAGCCCTGGTTTTTCTGAGAAGGTTTGGCGTTATGTCATAGATTGCAATATTGTTTTCAAGAAACTTTGTTTGTCAGTGTGCGTTGTTTCTTTGTTAGAGGCTTGCTTGGCGCTTGCAAATATTTTATTCAGGTTCCAACATTTTAGCTGCTTAGCTTCAGAGAAATCTTTATGAATAAATACTTTGTAGTTTGTACGTGAGTTCTTCAATGAAACTTGGATAATATACATGGTGTATATATCTACTGTTTGTCAACGCATTTTCTTCACGACGTGCCTGCTGACTATCTGGTCTGAAAAGTCGTAAAATGCAAATTGCATTTGTACAACTTTATTTACAGTTGGCTGTGCTATGTTCGCAACCAGGGGGAAACCGCTCAACTCCCTCCCCCCAAAACCTTCACAAACGTGTTCAGTTGTCAGTCACCACAAGTTACAATCATTTGAGAACCCCGCCCAAAATGACAGCTTGTTGCGGCTCTGCAGTTTATGCTCCGTGGTTGGAATGGATAAGATTGTCAGGAAAGATAAAAGAGGTAAATTTGTACTCACGTTTAGCTGAGATCAAAGCAACATCCTGAAATTTATGCAATGCGATCATCCTCAGACATTCCGGAAATCAGACATTCCGCTAAAGCCATACAGGATGTTACGTCACACCGAAGTGCTTGCGTGTACGCTTTTGTGGCTCTGCAATGTATGCGCAACTAGAGTGCCAGTACTGGGAGAGTTGACATAGTAGAAATATACAGACACAGAAATAAAACGACCAATTCAAATGTTTCGAGTTAAAATTCATGCCGATTCCAACAATTGTTCGATGAATTGTTCCAAATAGTTCAAGCTATTATTGAGCCACTAACAATTCGAAACCTTTTCTAGTTGCTTAAACCTCTGAATGATTTGTTGAATGACTGAGTTTAACAATTCATGTCTTTAGGTGTTCCAATGCCTGGTAGGCAAACTGAGACTTCATTGGAGTCAATAGATGGATGAAATGCGACTGGAGTAGAGTTCCCACAATTGTATCAAACGTGTGTCCGAACAAGTTGTAATAAAAAGTTGATTGGGTTATTAAAATGTATATCTAAAAATGCTGATTCCAGTTCTGTCAGCAAAGTGTGACTCGAGTTGCATCAGCCGAGTGAATGATTACACAGCGGCAAACTTTTAGAATGCATGTTCACACAGACCCTCATAAGTATGCATCAATTCACGGAAAACTTTGTCTCAAATTAATGTAATAGCTTGCTTGAAACCATAAGTTGGATATTACGTGGATGTCATTTATTTACTCTTTTTCATTTTTGTAAAATTTCCGTTACTTTACGCAGTTGCAAAGATTTTGACAAAAAATGTTAACGCCACATCTTTCAAACTGCTGTGACCACAACTGTTAATGTCAAAGTTTTTTTGTGACACCTGCCGTAGCGTGAACGTAGGATGGCAAAGGTTTAGAGTTATTAATACGGACATTTTCTCCATACCACCTCCAATAATTCGTATGCTCACAACCCCACAGTGAAAGTTCGTTGAAGTACCCTTGAAAATGACAATCTTTCAAATAAGAAATGCCCAAGAAATGCCCAGATTGGCATTTATTTAATTGCTTTGCGTTTCCCGGGAAAATATGTTTATTGCTATCATCCGTATGAAATGTACCTCATGGTAAGCAGAAATCTTGGTGTATGAGATAATCCAGAATATGTGCTCAAAGTATTTCTTCTGAAGATGCCAACAAAATCACCATGATGCTGGACAAAATTTCGATGGCAGAACGTTGCTATCGAACGGTCGCAATCTATCATAACTGGCTTCCAGTACAGGGGAAGAACCCGGATAAAACTACTTGGTGCATTCCCCGTGCTCAAGCCTACTTCAACAGCATGCACAGCAGAGTTTAAAGCCGAACTCTGTTCAGTTCACAATTCGTTGCTTTAGGATTTTCCAATGAACAAGTAGCAACAAGCTTTTCAATGTACGCAATGAAATTGGAGATCAAAACACCCCATTACATTCCACAAGAGTGAAAGGCAGAAGATACAATCGATTCATAGTGAGCGCAACAAAAGCAAATGTTAAGTAACAGGTGACAACAGCAACTCATTGACGTAAGTATTAACAGCAGCACTCAATCAATGTACTTGGTTAATTTACATGTGCAAGAAAAAAGAACAAAACAAAAATGTTTCTAAAATTCAAGTAATATATTTCTTTATACTTGAATGCGAAAAGTTCCAAACACCAAAAAAGTAAAATGTGACGTTGCATTATTTTCCTTGGCATTTTAACCAATTAGATCTCACAGACCTGTACAATATTCATCTCTTATCAAATTCTGCAAGAGGATTTAGAAAATATTAAACGTACCATGTTGAACAATGGTTACCTCCATGCGCTTTCTTGGTGCCTGTGTCGGATAGTTTCACTGCAAACATCAAACCAAGCAGCCTCAAACTGAAGACAAGACAGGTGCTCAGGATCAAGCATCTGAACACAAAAAACATGTGGTTCAAAGAAACGTTTATGCCCTTGGTGTCGAAACATCTGAGGTGAATAAAAAACTTCTTTAAAGTTTGAAACTCGGCAATGTGGTCTGAGATGTGTGCATGAAACGCTCAAACTCGAAGAGTCTAAGGCAATTTCCCACTCGAGGAACGACAAGGTACGTCAAACGTTTCAGCCATCATGTGCACGTCAAGCTCTGGTGATAACACGCATGTTAGTCAGACTCGCAGCGCAAACTTGTCAGCATAATTATAACAGAAAACTGCAGAAGATTAGAAGTACATGCCCACACCAATAGCACACCGAAGATTTTGGCAATTGCAATGAACCGGAAATCTTGGCCCCTGATGGCGACTGTGAATACCTGAAGACGATTGCGAATGTTTTCAAATCGCTCACGATACAAACAATCGGCCTTCGCTTGTTGTCAAAGATCAGTTTCTGTCGTTTGTTCATTTTCGTTGTGTGATTCAAGACGCAGTGAATTCTTTTGCTAGCTCGCAGCTTCCTGCAATCACCCACTGCTATGTTCTGTTTGCTTTTTCTTCTGCGCTTACGCTTCGTCTGCATAAACTGTAGTTCATGTTTTATACCATATTTTCTAAGAATGAAAACGCTTGTTTCAGAAACTTTTACCAGCTTTCATTTAAATACTGTTTACTGCGTTATTGCTTTGTATATGACTAATGACCCACATCAGGACACACATCGACGCAAGGAAGTATTTGTCAGTTTTTGACGAGATGTGTGAACATATATATCTGGAATTTCGGCTTCTAAAATTTAAATATTCTGCAACTAAAGGATATTTACAGCTTTGAAGTTCATGGATAAATACAATAAATCACAGCTACCGGCTACATTTAACCAGGGTATTTTTTAAGGAAAATGTTAGGTGCCGGTATGGATCAGTAGGGACCTGATTTCCCTGATTCTAGGGACCCGATTTTTTCTGATTTTAGGGACCTGATGATAGTTTTCTCTGCATCTAGTGACCCGATTTGAAATTCTAGGGACCCGTATCCCGTCATTAAAACGCCTTAAAACAACCCTGCATTTAACCATGATTTCAATGATTAGAGATGGTCAAACAAATAATACAAGACAAACCAAAACTTGGTGCGGTATTCCCCTCTCAAACCTACGGTTAATATGTCCACCCTCAAAATTGTCCGGTCCGGAATTACTCCATTCATTCCTATATTAAAAAGCCCTCATTATAAGCCCAAAGCCCCGCTTAATGACCTTATTTTTCGAACACATTTGCTTGAAATTGACTCTTGCTTTCGACGTTTCCACACTTCCTTCCGCTGCTGACCTAGTTTTCAATTCAACTCTTTCGTCACAGATCGTTTATATAGGCCGTAATCGATAGGCAAGATGACTGGTGCTCTGTATGGTAGAATGTCTTTTGAAAATGGCGAAGCAGTGTGTAACGTAGCCTTGTCTAACAAACTTGACAATTTAGAAAATACATGGCACGGCCAAAATGCACTCAACGTGCTCCCTACTTGGACTTTATTACAGTGGCATGCATCGGTGCTAAGAATCAAAGTGAATGTGATGTGCCATTTATGTGGATATTCTTTACTAACGCCACATACCTATGCTTGTGTTTTTCATCTACATTGTTAACGCCGTGCGTGCGTGAGTTGTGATTCGTTGTGCTCGAGTGTGTTGAACACTCTGCTTCATCTCAAGAACAATCAAAGAGATGATTCGTTTGATTTGAAATGAAAATGTTTGAAAATATTTATTAAAGAGGTTCTGATCCTTACGCAAAAGACATAAGCAGCGATGTATATAAGCTCTCTGAAAGTTGTAGCTGTTTCAGCAGCGACAAATGCATTTTCGCGGTACCGTAACAGACAGAAAACAATAACTTTGGCTTTCAGTTGGACAGTGAATATCGTATTGCGGGACCAGTGTAGTTTTCGTAAATAAATAAAGACAACATTCGTGGCACCATGTTTCAAGAAACAAATTTTGTTAAAGTCAAATGAATGAGTGGTTTTGCACATCGCATCATACGCTTACATTGCGTATGTCTAAGCGATGGTATCTGTAACAAACGACAGTTGAATTGAAAAGTTGCAAGTGATACTGTCAAATTCACAAGAACGGAAGCCAAGTGCTTGAAAATCTGAAACACTTTGTCTTTTTTGCCGTTTGCACTTGCCCTTAATTTTGATTTAGTATTTTACTTGCTTAGTGCGAAAAGGACATTTATCGGGAAACGTTTGAGTGGATGCAAAGCTCGAAACATCAACCAATGACTTTCTAAACAGGTAACCAAACATACACAACACAAACTTAAAACAAACTCGTCTTTTTTGTGGATTCGTAGGCAAGTTTTTGAAATTAAAAATATGAGCGATATCCACGTGTCACAAAAATTTGCTCAAACACTTGCCTGTTTTCAGAGGAGCCACGGTTTTGTGATTTCTTCAAGCTGTCAAATTAGAATAGAAAAAATGTTCCGGGCATGGATAGGTAGAAGTCCAGATATCCCCGGTTCCGCGCACCAACAAAGATAATTTAAAAAATGCTTTGATTTGCTATGTAAGATCTTAAAATGATAAAAACTTTCTATTAACTTTCTACACTTCTGATTGTATCGAATGTTTCCTTTCATGTAACTTTCCTTCCACAACGTTTTATTGCAAATGAAGCTGGAAAGAAGACTGAATTGTGAACGTTCACCTGGAGCGGAACGTTTTGTACAAACGCCAGTTCGAGTGGAAGATGCAGGCAATTCCACCACAAAATCACAGGAAGTTATTTTGTAGTTTTTTGATCGTAGCAATTGGGGCAGTGACAGGTTAGTGGTATAGCAGAATGTCCATTTTGCAATAGAACGGTTTGGTGATTCATCTGCAGCCACAGAGTGAATCGCCATAGCACTCCAAGGGCAAGAGTGTTAACAACTCAACTATCGCTGCACAAGAAGCAAATGTCAGCCTTTGACACCAGTCATCGTCACAGTAAAACAAACAATTATTAAATTCTCTGTTTCGAACGATATTTCCATGGCAAAACAAATCAGTGACTACAGTATATCACTGCCCATAATATTTAAAGTTCTCTGATGCGATTTCGTCTTCGACATATTGCAACGAAAATGTGTTTAAACATTCAATAGTTTCCCTTTGTTTCGCATCAGGTTTTAGTTGGTCGTTGTTCATTACAACCTTCAACATGTACACTTAATGGCACCATATTAATAGGGCATTTTTTTGATGCATTGGAACAAATTTTCTTTAAAAACATTCTTTTTATGTGTTCCTTTGTTAGTTATTAGTCTGAACCCTGGAAACGAAATTAATATGGAAATGTGCTAAAATGATTCACAAAGGAAAGTAAGAAATTTGGCTTAGTGGGGGCATCCACGAATTTTTCAATTATTGCAAGAGGATGCCCTGACAAGACAAAGACCTTATATCGCCGATAAACATAACTCACATGTCTGTTATAACGTAGTTTGTGTGAATAAACCGTACGATTTTCACAAATTTTACATGTGCATAAATAACAAGAGCAACGTTTTTGCCCTGCAAATTGTGAGCAGGAGTTGAACAGTGCTTTTTTGGTGTTTTGAGAGACTGAAGCGGTTTCTCAAAATTTTCAAACAGCCTCCAAAAATGCAGTAAAGACTCGCTTTACTACCACCATCAAAATACACTTAAACGTTGCTTTGCAACCATATCGGTTTCCAGATAAAATAGTTACAGTTTCTCAAAATCCTTTTGTGGTCAGCAAGGTCAAATCTCAAAAAAAACATGGAGGTGGTGATGAATTGACATTATATTTTTTCAGAAGATTGCAATGTTTCATTTGATCATTGTACAACAAGCAGGGAGGCTGAGGAGGACTTGACGTTGTAGCAATATAATGTGCAGGGGTCTACGATCGAAACTGTTTGCTTGTTGTGCTTCTACAACGTCTGTTGACTTCATCTCTGTCACGTGTCAGAGGCGCAGCCAGTATGGGGCAGAAGAGCCCGTGCACCCCCACCCCCCCGAAACAAACTTGCCATTTTTTGCCAATGTCAATTTTAACTGTTCGAAAATAAACGGACGAAACAACGTTTAACGTGACCTTTTGCGATTAGATGAAAAATACGATAAAATCAATCAATTTTATTAGGAATGATGTCATACACTGTAGACAACACGACCCGAGATGCAGCCTGAGTGAAATGCAAGGGCCCAGCTTTCTTGCAAGGGAATTCAAATTCAGATGGGACATTTTTGAGAGGCTTATTTGCATGAAGTAATGCCGAACCAAATAAAATCTTGCTTGGTCAAGACACGATCAACCTCAAGCGCACAACGCAACGGAGTGTTACGCAACAACACAATGTTCCCCACAGCACGGTTGCATTGCGGCTAGTGGGTATGCGATGGCAGGTAGAGATGCACGGGTCTCAAGCTTGAAACAGTCCCGTCGCCACGGGGGCTTTGGTGGTCTTAGCCCGTCCAAGCAAAGCTTCAAGTCCCCCAAACTGAAATATAAAACAATATTTATCAGTGGAGTATGTGTCAATGATTAGGGTGTCAAGCCCCCCTGCACCAACATAAATCCCCCTATTCAAGACTTTCTGCCGACGGTTCTGGCTTGAAATGATCATTGTCAGCGCAGCACAAAATCTTTGTTAATATCACGTTTCTTGCACTTTCAGAGCGCAAATTTCAAGAATCATTAGTAGTCGCTAACCAGCAGTTGTGATTTTGTGTTAAAGCAGTGGTTCCCAACCGGGGAGGAATTCCTCCCTGGGGAGGAATTTCATGAGTTCAGGGGAGGAATTTCCACTTTATAGTGAAGTTACCAAATCATT
>JGI24158J21664_10002813_pt1 | contig 21420 bp, 11 predicted proteins | sample Ectturendosymbi3_FD_21664 | JGI IMG/M metagenome (IMG submission 21664)
GCTAAACTAAGGAGTCCAAAAAAACTTTTCGCTACTTGTTTGAGGCTTGCTATGAAGTCATTCTGTTGTGGAGATCACGCCGAAAGTTACATTGCGTAAAATGTTATGGGTGAAATACATTTTTGCCAGCAAACCAGCATAAGCAAATGCGACCACCTTTCAGAAACGTCTCATCGACATCCAAAGCGATGATGAAGCCCGTGCTATATTTCATACACACGAATGATTGAATTTTTGGATAAAACGCAGTATGCGTTTTCCAGAACTTTGGGGAAAAGTGAAGCTATTATTACTGGCGTTTCCCACGACGTTTTGCTTAAGAAGGTTTCTGCCAAGTACTGCACATTCGTAATAAATACCGCAATCATCTTGACATGAACAAGACCGGTGGAAACGCCATAAGACTTAAGCTGACCAACTTGCAAATTGCTTTGAATAAGCTTGCAGATAAACACCATCGCAAGGTTCGCAATATTTGGAACCAGCTGTTTTTTGGAAATGCATAAAATTTATTCTACAAATGCATTTGCATTCGTTTTGTTTGTTCGTTTTGTTTTGCGCTAATTAGATTGCCCGTTTATATATCATTAGCACTGACACTATTTTCAAAACAAAATATTTTCAGACAACGCAAAAATAATAGGTATAGGGGGCGATTTTCAAAAAAAGTTCCCGTAGGGGCCAACTGTCCAAAAGAGGTTAAAGACCACTGTCTTAAGGCAAATGCAGATTGCCATCTCAGAAAACCGTTTCCACCGAAGAAAATCACTTTGCGCAGCAGAGCTGGATAAGTACACCAGAAAACGTCAATTACATCATTTTTACCACTGTGGGGTTGTTTAGTTGCATTTTTATGAAAGTCGGTTATTACAACCACCTCTCATTACACTAAAATCGGAATGACACTTTTCGGCGATGGACTTTTCGGCGATAAATCAGCTTATAACACATGATACTTTTGATGGGTTCACTTTTCATTAACTTTTAAAAAAAGTTTCGGGTTTAGCTATAGGGTTTATATAAGCAAACGTCCTTTGCAGTGTAGCCTTGGAAGTTGTTCAAAAACAGTATCTTTCGTACAAAGCTTTTGCGACCACCGTCGACGATCTATCCTAGCTCGTCCAAAACTGACTGGTTCCAACATGGATGTATTGACTGGAGCCTACTGCGCTAAATGTCCTCGCAACCTGTGAATTTTCATTTTACAGAAAGCGTTCAACTTGGTCGATGAAAACAGAAAACGTTTCTTCTCTAATGCCACCCTCACCACTAGATGTCGTAAGTGGTTCCTTGGAGGACTTGACGTCACCGCCCAGAACGGCGTAAGTCACTTGGATGGTCAATCTTTGAAATGTCAAATACTGTATTTACTTTGCATGTCTTTTGTGATCGAAGCTTCCTGCCCTAAATCTAGGCTTTGTCTGACAATCAATGCATCTGTTAGTTTTTTCAAAATAACCAAAACATTGGCAAATTTCAACAAATTTTGCTACCATTTATGCACAAACAAACGATTAAATCGAACAAAGTTTGAAGTCATCAATATGTGTTCGTTGCAATTTCCATGTGATCAATCCACTGAATTACTTGACATAACCCACTGATATAGTCGGCGGGGATCCGGAAAGGAAACTCATTTTTTACATGATGTGTTATGACTGAGAGTCTCTGAAATAACATTTAGCTATTCATTGAATATACAACTATACCACCTGACGAAACAATGAAACAATAGACCTGGATTGCTACATCAAGTTGGAAGTCAGAAATGAACGTAGTTAAACAAAACTATCTATATTTGTATATATTTTATGGTAGCTTTGTAACTGTCTAACTTCGGATAATTTGTAACCACCGGTGGGTCGCATGAAAGAGCAAGGTACCAAAGTTTCCAGGAATTTAAATTTGTTATGCCGGTGACGTCACAATAGATAGCAATCAACCCAAAATCACGTGAAGGTCAATGTGCAATGATTGGTCACCGACCCTTTCCGCAATAAGATGAAAATTGAAACTCTCACTCCCTGCACATCATAGCTCAGTGGAATCGTGCAGCATCCTGTGCTGATTACAATGAAAAGATGCTTGCTCTTGTGTGATTATTACAGTAATTCAAAGGTTTTTGTATGCATGCGTCACGCGTAAATGAAACACATTTCAGTGTCGAAGTATTATTTTGTCATTTACCCGTTATAGGTTATAAAAACAACCGTTGGTCCGGCACTGCGAAACCAAAATATACACTTAAATGTTTTACTCCGGAATTTTGCAAATATAATTAAAGTCACGGCCAATGGAAACAAAATCAACATTGCAGTTTGCAACGAAATCAACATTGCAGTTTGCAACAAAATCAAATTTGCAGGAGTTTTGCAAATATTTGCGAAAACCACCAACAGGTTGATGATTAACACGAACTGATATTGGTCGAATGTTGGCGTCGACAAACGGAAAATTTCTTCTTACTTCTTCAGTATGAAACACACTGTTTCAACAGAAAATTAAATAAACCGTTTTTTTAACATACTTTCATTGTACAAAAAAAGGAAATAAAGTTGAAACATCGCTTGTCTATCAATTAAAATATTTGCTGCGAATTGTTTTCGTAGTTAAATGTTCCAGCAACAATTCGCAAATAATTTCTGCCAATCTACAAACACAAGCGCTTAAGAACATGCATTTTTGTTTCTGTCCAGTCGAAAATAAATGATAATCTTGCTTCCATTCCTATTATAAGATGACTGGACGATTTAGGTGTTGACATAAAAAGTTCAAACATTTGCTTTGCACCACAATAACTTTCTGTACGTTCACCAGTTGTTCACACTGTTACCATGAAAACAGCGTGCAATAAATTTTTTTGATAACCTGCAGAAAAGTCGAGGAGGGTTGAGGTTTATTTCTCATACAAAACGTGGGAGGTAAATCACCCAGTTCTTGCCGTATTTATTCAAGTAGCCTGTGACGCGCACCTTTAATTTTTTGATTGAAAATTGATATAAATTTTTTTTCACTTTTCCCAGCTCAGACTCAAACTGAACAACATTTGTGTTGCAACGTCGATGTCGTCCTTTATGTTGCAACATTCTGTATTATTACATCATAGAGCCTAAGTAGCGTTGAAACTGCAAACAGGGAAGTTTATCTGCAGCGTATTGTATCCACAGATACCACGCGGTAAAACGGTAATTCCCCGGTTTTAAGAAGCGCTGTCCCATCTGACAGAAGCTCTGGTATACGAAAAGAACTATAGGTCCGCATTCTACATCCTAGAAAAGAATTGTAGAAAAGCACAGCCACTTGCCGAAGCTACCCAACGTCGTGCAACGCAGATACAGCGGGAGTGAAAATTAGGCGCGCTGCCATTTTTGTAACAAAGGTTTCAAATTCTTTTTTTTGACCAAAGTTTTAGTCGCGCAGCACAAGTGCGCGACCGGGTTTTTGCACCACTGCGCTATGCTGAAACAGGCTATACGAAATATACCGTACTTGCGCGTTCTCTTGCGTATGACTTGTTTATTATGCGCACCTGAACTCATGTGACCTCTGGCGTAAAGACATAAACATCTAAGACCTCGTTTATAACGCGCACCGAACTTTGCGTTGGCGTTTTTGGTATAAAATTTTGCGCGTTATACTCGAATAAATACGGTATTCCCGAAAAGGTTGACGTGACGACGAACAATGGTCCACATATTCAAATTTCAATACCACACATGTCACATGGCAACAAACAACAAATGTGTGACGTATGTTCAAACCAAACACGATACACGCAAAACCAAATCTCTTGTATATACGCGCGCATATTACATGGCAAAAAAGAAATGATCCGCATGCTTGATTTTCAATACTAGGTATGCCACATGCCAAGTAATATATCATCACTTCGTGATTACTCTTGCATGACATTGATTAATAGCAGTGATTTGAGTTGAGGGGCATTCTTGTGCTTTACCTTTTCGTGTCTTTTTCTTAGTGATTTCAACCAACTAATATTGCGACGAACTTCACTGGCTGTTGGAGAAGTGAAAGCTGCAATGAAAGAAAACAGAGAAATACCAGGTTAGCTGTGCGCGTTGTTTTGGGCACAAGCCCTTTGATGCCCATACATTTCCATTTATATAGTCAACTTTGCTTCAGTTCAGTTTTGTTATATTAGCTTCTTGTGCTCTTTTTGGGTGAGCCGCGAGTGGTCTGCAGAACCAGTTGAATCACAAATCTTATCCTGGTTAATCTGAGTTTTCCGTTTATAGTTGAAACAACTGATGCTGTTTCATAATAATAATAAAATTTATTAAAAACTTCAGAGGTACGGAAACATTTTTACTTCTTGCCATGACAGTCGGCCAGTCCACAACTCCGTTCACAAAACGATTCCAGAGACGAAAGACAACGACAGACATGAGAGCAAACTTTGAAACAAACAAGAAGCTGTTCGTGAAAACTGTGGATGGTCGAATCTCACCAACTCTCTCCGACTCGTCCGACAACAGCGGTTCTCCAGTGACGTCAACTCATTTGTCTCCTTCCACGTAATCTGCTGTGACGAACCCACGATGACGTGTGCAGGGGATTTTGAAAAAGGCATCTGCAATACGACGCAATTACGCTATGCATCGACTGTGGTCGATTTCAAAGTCACGTGTTATCATAAACTCCCCCTCCCCCCCACACAAAACAGGACGTGAACAATACTGTCGTATGACACTCGCATATGATTGGTTAATACTCCGACGCTGTTGAAGTTGTGCCCAAATGTTTCATAGTTTACACTATTTGTAGATATTGGTAGTGCAGTAAACCTCGGTTATCCGGATTCAATTTAACTGACGATTTTATCCGGTGTAGGCGAAGATTCGGATTATGCAAAGATGTTTTTTTTCTAGCCTAACGTCATCTGAGTACTGTTATATCGATGAAAATCACCCAACTTGAACACATTTACGACCCAACACCAGACTTTCCCACAGTGTTCCCCCCACGCGGTAGTGAGAGTATTGGATTTCAAATTCGGTTTTCACGATCGAACTTGAAAAAGTATTGAATTTGGATAAAATGTACATTAGGTATTAAAAAAGTATGGTAATTCTAAATGGAAAAGATATCGAAAATGTGTGAGAAGAATGGTCTCTGATTACACTGATAAGTTTAAATTGATTGTTATGTAAATTTGCATTGAGTGAACTTGCAAGCATTCATGCGTAACAAACAGATCTCCAGTGCAACAAATGATGAAATATTGATTTTTGCACTTTTAATCTTCTCTGTAGCAGCAGCATTTACTCAATTTCGTAAACTTCTGAAATTTAATAACTTGTTGCTTCATGATCCATTGTACAAAGATTGAATTGTAAGGGACGCTGCTAACATGCATTGCTCCGTGTAAAATATATCTAATTCTTCAAAGAACAACAACTTAAGAAAAATGAAAGTAATACTTTACCAGCCACCTCAAGCTGGATTTGCTCAAGACCATGTGTGTGATGTCATCTTAACCAGTTTGATAATTTTGTGATCTTAGCCCCACTTTCAGATTTTTTCAAGAGGAAGATAGCATTTAAGTTGAATTTATTGGCGCAAACATTGGGTAATTGCATGCGATGAAGTTGAAGCGCTGGGCCACCGACAAAAACCTGTTAAACAGGTGTCGTCGGGCACCTCTAGACATAGTTTAATGATTTTCTATCATGGTTCAAGGTTGAAGGCCAAATTATTGGGTAGCTAATCGAATTACATTTTAAAGGGGCTGCGGTCTTCTAGATCAGGGGTCTCCAAACTACGGCACGCCAAGCCATTTCATCCGGCCCGCCAAGCAATTTTGTCAATGATGAAAAAATAATATGATTCCCCCAAAAAATTTTTGGTTTTATAGTATATAACATATCCCGCAACAATCACATTACGTAATACGTCCGGCCCTCGACATGTTCTGTATTACCTTACGTGGCCCTCGGACAAAAAAGTTTGGAGACCCTGATCTAGATAATCAACACAGTTCTGCAGGAGTGCTGGGTCGCAACCACTATCTGTGGTGGTTTGCTCAGTTCCGCAAGGAGCTAACATGACAGAGAAAGTGTAAACCCAGCTAAAATGAAATTTTGCCCGGGTTTCCATAACCCTTTCGCATCCAAACAGACAATTGTTTGCGTTTAGAAGTCATTATTTCGAACAACTGCATGGTAACAACTTTTGTGAATGCTGGCCTGTTGTGAAGCTCATGATGCTATTACGTGGATAGGCAAGTGTTGAACGGGGTTTCTCTATGAACAAAAATGTGTGTGATGTAAATCAATGTGGTTCACATCTGATTGCAAGGCGGTTGTTCTAATCTAATTTGGGAGGATTAAAAAATGTCGCGGTTGGAAAGGAACTGTTACAAGCTGCAAGTGGAGCAAGAAGTTGATACTTTGTGCATCTGGCTGAAAATAAAGACGCCGAGGAAAAGCCAGAAAGTCAGTGAAGAGGACATTTTAGAAATCGAAGTAAAAAAGCAGACAATGCGACAGAATGTGAAACCCCTTCACAAAGCAGGCAATGAACTGGCAAAAAAGCTGAAGACTTAAGTCAGTTGGCACTACTTACACAGTCAAAAACAGCAGGCATCAAAGAAAAAGCTCTTGCTGATCTAGATCAGTGTTTCTCAAACTTTCATGGTTTGTGGCCCCCTTCCAAAGACTGTCAACACTTGTAGCCCCCTGCTCATCACTAAGGTTTTGAAATATCGCGACAGAGCTATTTAGTAAAGGCCTCTGCTCGTGGCCCCCGGAGAACGGCTCCGTGGCGCCAAGAGGGGCCGAGGGTCCCGGTTGAGAAACCCTGATCTAGATGAACAGCTTAAAGAAACGTTACGTGATTTGTGTAGTCCTGAGCAGATGTCGGTGGTACGAAATGTGTAAATCAGGGATCTCAAACTTAATTGCTCTCAGGGCCAAATGAGGACATACCTGGTAACCATACGGCCACATTATGACGCTGACGCAACACGGAACAGGACATTTCGGTCGCGACATTTCTGTACATAAACAACTTATTACATTCGTTTAATTAAATCAGGGTCTCCAAACTGCGACCCGCGAAGCCATTTTGTCAATGATGAAAAACCAATAGATTAACGTAAAAATTGGGGGAATGCAACCTTTCCCGAAACAATGACATTACGTAGCAAGTCCGGCCCTCGAACTATCATATAATTGCATATGTGACCCTCGGACAAAAACGTTTGGAGACCCAGATGATAAATGATTACAGGCAGGCGAAATGTCACTCTAGTGTAGCTGGTGTTATACCAACTCCTTTCGAGGAGTCGTGATTGCGATTAAATCTGAATTGTAATTATGACTTTGAAGTATTCGTATGCAGGGCCGTCGCCAGCGGGGAGACCAGTTGTCCCCGGCCACCCCAATTTAGCGTTTGGCCCACCGGTTGCTGCATAAATCCGATACTGTATTTTAAAAATGTGGCCCCCCCTGCTGCTAAATCCTGGCGACGGGCCTGTTCGTATGCAAAAAATCGATAATGACTTTATTTGCTTGCTGATTATAATGAAAATCATATATTAATGCTGATTAACTGTTGGATCTTGGATCATGTTTTTAGTTTCTTTAAATAAAACTTCTGGTTGATTTAAGTATGTGAACATGTAAGATTTCGTAGTCTGGCCGAAATGTCTCCAGACCGAAAGCTCGCTTACCCGACGCAACAATAGCGGTAGCTGCACCTTACTAGAAACAGTTTTTGCATCTTATTTCCTGCGAAAGGTGTCGTGAGCAGTAGCCTAACTGACCGGGGCAGAGTGTTGAACCGCCCCCCTGGTAAGCTAAATGTAAAATCTGGGGCCCCTTCAGTTGACACTTTGACAGGCTACTTAGTATTTTTGTTTTTTAGTAAGTTGTTGCTTTTTTGCGTATTTCAGGGTATTTTCATTTTTTAGCTAGTGTAGACATCCACAACATCCTGTGTAACACGGCACCCCTCTTTGCAGCTGATCAGCTATTATGCCATTGTATTGCTCTAATGTACATGGATGGTTGGTTTACTTAGCGTGCGATGGCTTTTTGCAGTGCTTCTGCTTGTTGGCTGAGTCATATGAAACAGTAAACCATTACCATCCGGATTCACTATTATTTCTTGACTTTTTATTGAGTGTTGGCCAGGGGGCTCCCATTCAACTAAGTTTATCCGCTTGGCTCAAACCTTTAGGGCTCTAGTTACGCCACTGGTCGTGAGTTATACGCAAATCATTTCTAGCCGTCTCTACGTTTGTTTAAAAGGAACTTTTTCACTTGTTGGCCGAGCTAACACCCCTAGTGTAGGTGTAGTTTGCTGCAGTGTTCTGTTGCCTTTTGTGCTGAGTTTCATTCAAGTTTTTTGGAAGCTCTTGTTTGTGTGTAGACAAAGCAAACCCACTTAATTGCATAGGTTCATTTTGATTGATGCAGTAAGTCTTCAGCCACTGATTCTTTAAATCTTGTTCTTTGCAGACTATCACAGTTTTGCTGAAGGCAAAGCAATTCATTATATTTATTCAGTGTATGCAATGTATAAAATTGAGTTTCATGAATACGATTTTCGAAAAATGAAGATAAAGCATGGTGTTGAACTTTTTTAATTTAGTATTGAAAAAGTATGGAAAATAATTATTGAAAATCTGTGGGAAGCCTGTTCCTAGAAGCAAATCGAATTTACTGATGTGTTTAGACTTGTACATCAGACTAGTAACCGCCAAATCCAGACAGTTATGAACAATCTTCAGTTCATAGTTTCAGATTGCTTGGCTGCAAAACAATCTGGGATTTTGGACTGACGCAAAGATTACTGCGAATGGTGCATAAGCAATACACCCAGGGATAATGCTCTACACACGCACACTAGACACTGATAAGTAGACTGATTCTGAAACCGTAGTGGCGCTGCGTGGTTTGAGCGTTGTGTTCAACATAATATGGTGCGCAGGGCTGTGGCCAGCGGGGGGGCCAGTGGTGCCCGCCCCCCCGTTTCACGTTTGGCCCACCGGTTGCTGCATTCATCCAACACTGTATTTTAAAATGTGCCCCCCCCCTTCTGGTTTTTGGTTCCCCCTGATGGTATGCTCGTGTGTGACGTAGTAATCGTCTCGTCTCCACGACTAGTCGAACGTTGGGCGCAGTTGCGGCAGATCATGATTCTATTCGATCGTTGGTGATCGTAAGCACTCTTGTGTTGCGTCTCAAAGTTGTCGAATCTTTCCTAGAGACCAGTCCTTGCACTTAAGAACATAACTGCGGGGAAGTGCAAATAAATCCGGATTACGAGATGTGAAAAGAGTAGATTATATCCGAAATTGGCGAGGATCCAGATAAACCGAAACCGAGATTTACTGTACGTGTAATCACTAACTGCTCATTCCATTGAGGCCAGTCTGGAATCCGTGGCAAGCGCACGCACGATTTTTTTCTTGACCTTTAGTGTCACGTGGCAAGAAATAATTCAATTTACTTGTCACGCTTCTGCAGAAACTGTCACGCTCCATATATTTTTTCACTCAGAAAACCATATTTCTATGTAAACGTTTTTCAGTAAGCTGATAGAGCCAGACAGGCACGTAGCCAGGAATTTTGATAGGGGGGGACAAACAACAGCCAACTCTCAACATTTGATTATTTAATGCCCCTTGTTTTCGAAGCATCATCCATGAAAGGTGCATTTTTCTGGCACTTTTTCTAATAATATGTTCAGATTTGAGCCAGCAAATACATAGTTCATTTTCGTTGAACAGAGAAATTTTAAAAGTTTGTTTTTAATAAAATTCCAAGTTTCTATTTTGAATGAAAGCCACCATTTGGTCGCAAAACTTTCATGCAAGAGCGCTTGTGAAAATGTCGACTTTTTATATATGGTTTTTGCAGCCGATATTGCAGTTGTCATTGTGGCCACTATGATGATTGCGTTTTTATATTTACACTATTCTGATGTACACCAATACACGTTCAAATCGAAGCCGAAGTTGGTTTACAAAACTTGCGCGCATATAAGACGTGGATCTTATCCAATTCTTGAGCAACTGGTTGACGTATGGAGCTGATAACGTAAAGGCGAGAATACCTCAACGCGTTTGAAAAATGTTTGGATTTCATGTCATTAAACGCTATGAAATGCATTGCAAAAGTTACAAATGTCCTATAAATAAACTTGCATTTGTTTGACCTACGCAGTCTACACAAAGTGTGAAAATAGTTGTGTTTGTGAAAAGGAAGCCATAATATATTGTCACAACGGCTCTGCAGGTTTCCGCAACTTGACACAACAGTGGGTTAGTTGATCTAGGCCAGTACCGCCCGAAACCCAAACAAGGGTGACGAAGAGTCAAAAAATGGGCCGTGCAGAGGCGATCCGAACCGGAGTTGTGTGTTTACAACATTACCACTGTTTGTCTGTAGTAGCGTATAGGTACTTGAGAAAAGAGTGAAATACTGACATCAAAAACGAACTTAGTAACTAGGCTAATGCCAAAAGTCACTGACACAATCTTTTTTCATTAGTTGTTTGAGGCTTGGGTTGTTGTCTGAGGCGTGTTCACCAAACTCAGATTCGAGTTACGCTCAAAAAAGTTTGGGAACTGCTGATTCTAGCGTAAGCGGTTGAATTTTTTTTAATCTACGAGTGTTTAAATAACAAAATCCAATCGACTGGGAAAAAAGCCAGTTTTTTCATTTTAGTTACATGAGATTTATGGATGAAACAGATTGCAAGCTATCTGTAAGTAATGGCAGTGTCAATGTCCTCAGCACTTCCAAAATGAAAACCATCTTCCCACTTACGTTAGATTTTGCAGCTGAGACTACCCGCTGCAGGGGAACGATTTCACTTTTACAGTAGGATAAGGTGGCAATTAACATCAGATAAAAGTTGTAACACTTTTACACTATGCACAGGTCGGATTGTGATTACTTGACCCAAGCTTTTTTTCTCGACGTAAAGTTAATATGAAATCATTGATGAAAACGGTAATGCTCAACATGATTGTGATTAAACCGTTGCAATGCTGTTTTAATCGTAACAAATAAATATCTAGAAAGAATGTTGTTGTTGCTAAACTGTCTATGGCAGGGGTCTCAAACACGCAGTCCGCGAGGGCATTTTGTGCAGCCCGCGATGCTTTTTGGGAATTTTGAAATAATTAACATTTAGGTTATTTTTAGTTTATTCATCGGTGCTTGAAAGCGCTAGGCCAGTGAGTGAACAAGTTCATTTAAAACGAACGTAAAAATGGCTAGAGATAAATTCCCTATAACTCACAATATCATTCGCCGTAAAAAACATGTAAAAGCTGTTTCTAGTAAGGCTCAGGTACAACCTTTGTTGCGTCATGCGGCCCTAAGGTAGTCATAATGCGGTCCAGGTTTTTTCAAAGTCCTCGTTTCGCCCTCGAAGCAATTTGAGTTTGAGACCCCTGGTTTATAGTTTAGTGCGTAATAAAAAGACTTTGAAATTGGATTTCTTCTCAACCAAAGTTTTAGCTTCAAGGCATATAAAACGTACATCGCTATTTAGTTCTAAAACAGTACAAAAATAATATTCGATTTACATTCACGGCTACGGCTTTTGCTGGAGACAAGGGCAAGTTGCACAACATTTGTAGCACGCTAGTTATCAGAGAGGAGAGAAATTTTTGCGATGGGCTTGAAATTATAAGTTTACATAACTATTAGGTGAGATTCAGCAAGCTGGTACAGCAAAAACAGCTGGGAAAAGTGTTAATCCTTGTTTTACTTTGGTTAGTGATTACAAGCGGTTAGATACAAGATCGTACTTCATTATCACTAACTTCTACACGGAGCTTAAACCTCAGGAAAACGTCAGCCATGTCATGAATTCTCCAACAGTTACACCATATACACAACCATAAGAGTCGAAAGGGGAGGGCTAGAAGGGGGCCCGGGCCCCTCCCTAAATTTTGAACTTTGACATTTTCCTATTATATTTTTAGCAAAAAGGTTGTTTACGTAGTTTTGAGAGGAAAAAATTAAATTTCACCATTTTTGCCCACCCTACGAAAATCCTTGGCTTCACCTGGAAAATTCTATTTGCCCCTTTGGTACACAACGTTTGATTAATCATGGACAATTTGTGAACCACAGTGTTTTGATCAGGTTCGACTAAATTATGCAATAGCAAGCATTTTCGGTGATTTACCCTGAAATATTTCTTTGGCTTACACAGCAAAACCTTGATTGACCTAAAAATTTTTGGTGCAACTTTCGGAATTGGGGTGGCAATTGCCCCCATTACTTCCCCCCCTGGAGCCAGACTAACTAGGCAGAATTCTAATTTTTGCAATAAGTTGACAATTCCGCACCTGAGCTTTGCAAAAGGCTTGGGCATTCAACATTTCTGTCATAAACCCTGAATAAAGACATTACATGACTTCAAAGAAACGTATGTTAAGCTTGTGCAGATTAGCCTCTTGACATTAACACGAATAGAATAAATTACAAGCACTGCAGGAAAATTTTGCATTTATACTTTCGTCCACAAAAAGTAGATTGGGTATCGAACTCTGCGCTTGGTCCAGGTCTTATGACTTATCAGTTGTGGCTTTGGTTGAAGTTTTTGCGTAACATTCACTTGTTTGCCTGGTATACATTTACAACCAGGGTCTTTTTAAAGGTTTGACCTTGGTGACCATTAAAACATTTCGAGAGACCGCAAGTATTACGTCGGAATACCGATAGTCATAAGGCAAGGTGTTAGGGTATTTTGGCAGTGGTTTTATGCAGCCAGTTTCTGCTGGATTTTAAGCAACCGTCGTTTTGGTCTCTCAAAACGTTAAAAACACCGTAGACAAGTTAAAGAAAGTTGTTTTTTTTACATAATTGTGAACCTGAAACACCGAGCATATTTGAACGAAGGCAGCTTCCTCCGACGTTGCCCTGCTATCAGCATCGCAACACAAGCCGTAGAACCTGCGGCGTTACCGCTGCTCCAAGCAATAGGAATCTTTGTCAGGAAAACGGCAAACCGCATGACTGGTGCATCGGCATGCTCGATACGAGACAGCATCTCGTAGCTACAGAGCGGTGTAGCGAGCCTAATAATCTTGTTTTATCATACAAGCAACAGGTACAAAATGGTGTTTTTGTTGGAAATTATTCCTGTCGTCGAATATCAGACGTTCTTTAAAAATCTTTTAATTTTTTGCAGTTATGGCCACAGGCGAGCGGCGCGGTTGGTAATTGCCTGTGACAAAACAAGATTGTTAGTTTCGGAAAAACCACAACCCCGCTGAAACTAAAACTGAATTGTTCGAAACTATACGTATGGGTTCTTGATTTCGCAACTCCCACGTTTTCAGGAAATTTGCGAAAATTACGGCTTCCTTCATTTTGTGAAAAGAAAAAGCGTTTTGATACAGAGCTATATGAAAATTGGGAATACAGTATAACGTAAAAGGCTACCAAATCGTAAAATTTACAAACAGCATTACTGTTTTGCCCCAAACAGCAAGCTACCCATAAACAAAGGCTTTACTTTTTTGGCAACTTTCTGTTGCAATACCGGCTGCAACGCGCAGCAGCCAATTTAAAGTAAGTAAGGGCTGGAATTCCAAGACGAAATAACGCTATCCTGTATGTAGCAAATCTCATTCACAATCAAGAATCACGCAGCTGCTGCGCATTGGTTCGTATCTATGCTCGCAGCACCCAGTGAAATCTTGAGTGAAACACTGATGACGGACAACTGCACAAGAATTGCTGGGCCCCCCCCGATCGACTATGAAATGACCGCCCAGTGCTTCGCGACAAAACACGCAAAACAGCCACTAGACACAAAAAACGAATGATGTTAATTTTCACGAACACTCCCAACTTTCCCTGTTTTTATCGCAATCCCTATTTCTTGGTATAAGTGAACTGGATTGTGTCGACAACTCTTCCGTGTAATGAACATCCGACAAGGTTTCGAGTTTTTAAAAAACGCGTTCTTGTACGAACTGTTCAAATTCTACGTATCGAAAAAAAAACTTAATACGAAAATGTAAAACCGACTCGAAAATGTTTCCTACGAAACTTGAATCAGTGGCGATATAAGATTTATTTCGCTATGGCGTCATATTGAAAATAATTTGCTGCAGCGACGTAATGAAGATTCGTTCTGCTACAACAATTTGCAGGGGACGTGAAGTATTCTACACAAACAAATTCAACGCATGGCTAAGCGCACATGACGTCATTGCACAGATCACTAAACAATCAAAGCTGTTACAAAAAGCTTACGTCACTGTTAGGATTCGGCGTCGAATCCCGCGCAGACAGTTTTCAACATGTTTTTGAATATTCGAACCAAACCATGACAGTCGCGTCAGTCCCTTCGCCACGGGGGGGCTTTGGTGGGCTTATCCCCCCAGATAAAGCTCAAAGCCTTCCCAATTGAAATATGAAACACTTCAAATCAGTTATTTAGTCAATTTTTAGAATGTCAAGCCCCCCTGCTGAAAACTTTCTGGCGACAGTTCTGAGTCGTTTGGAGAGTTTTCTCTCACAACGCTTTCAGTGTAATCAGCTTTAGGAGCAATCTGTACTGATTTTCAAAAAAAACAAAAAAACACAGGACACTCGTGAGCACGGTCAGTAGCAACAGACTATGGAGTGATGAATAGTGTAACTACAACCACACCCTGTGATCGATACAATGACGGTGATTGTGACTAACAATTAGTCTATTCGGCTCCGCGCTTTTTTTGAAGATCAAAGCGTCGACAGAAACGCCGCGCCACTGTTAGCCTCTCATATTGTTGCATTCGGACTTTGAAATTGCAGTATCTCGTTTAAATACTTCACTGCAGTCTTAGGCTGTAGCGCCGGTAATATAGATAGCAAACGATAAAGTTATCGCGAACAATAAGGTCAAAAAATAAACGATTTTGCTCTTGCCTTGTGGGCTGCTTTTTCAATAATTACGCGCCGCTTCGAACTCGGACATTTTTTTGCGTGAAAGACCCGGGTGCAACACGTTCGACGCGAAACCATCTGAAAACAAACGCTTTTCATCGACAACAAAAGGAAACTCAACAACAATTAACGCTGTTTTCAATCTGGTGACAAATCGTCAACAACTTCACATACATGTGTTTACGGACATAACCCAAAGAAGAAGTAAAGCGCGTTGTTTCGCTCTGATCACAACGAATCATGTTCATTTGCATAGATTGCAAAACGTCTCATCGCCATGACAACAAAGCTTTTTCGTCAAACTCATTCCATCACAGGGTCGTCGAACAAACGCGCTTGCGCTGGAGGTGGCAGCAATAGGAGGTGCAGCCCACGCTAAGATAAAGAAACGAAGTTAAAAGTGCAGATACGGAAAGAGAACGAACCAGAAGCTTTGCCACTAGTAGCACACGTGGGAGATTACCAGTTCATGAAAAAAAGGGGGCGCAAAATATCATGCAGCACTTGTATTTGCACGTTTCAAACGCTCTCCTTAAATAAATATTAAGATGTGCGAACATGCGTTCATCACCGACTTGAATCGCAAATTGTAACTAAACACGCGTACTGACAATTCTGCGGCAACAACGGTGAGATCGTCTCAAGCTTGGCTGGCACCGCCCACACACTTAAAGCGTTCAGGTTGTATACGCCGGGCGCTGCGAAACATGCGTTTAAACACAGTTGCTTGGAGCTGTACGCGGCGACGCTGAACTTGGACAAGACTTTGCCCATCCACAAGAACTGCAGCGTGTTACTCGTTGGATTCTGGTTGGCGTCGAGGCCGTCCACTTTCACGCGCAGCTCGCAGTCGTACATGTTTCGCAAAGTTATTCGCACGGGCACGACGCAGAGCGTCGAGCGGGCGAAGTTGTGCTTCGCGCTCGCGCCGTACTCCACCGACCATTTCACCAGCTGATGCAACGCCGCCAGGCTCTGGCTGCTGGCCATGACGTCCGATGGACTCTCGAGCAGGCCCAGCTTGGCGAGCGACGTGACGTCGCTTTTGAGCGACCGCAAGCGCATGTAGTGCTGGCCGACAACTGGTGAGCCGGCCGCCGTCCACGTGACAGCGACTTTCAAATAACCCGGAAGTGACAAGGGCGAAATCGTCCCGTCTTTGCCGACGCCATGAAGGACAACGTCAAGCGTCTGGCTGTCAGTGACGACGCCAGGGGAGGCGTCGTCGCCAGCGGCAGCGCCCTGGAGGTTGATTCGCTGCAGCCCGGATGTTGCCGACAGGCTACCGGCGCGACGACATGGAGTACTGTGCTCGACCTTGAAACAGAACTTCAGAACCTGGCCGGCCAGCAATGGCTGCATGCTTTGCGATCGGATCGGCACGAGGCTCCAGTCAGTAGAGTTGCACACAACGTCCGCGACACTGAACAGCTTTGACGAATCCGGACACAAGTGCTTCGCGTTGACCGCGACCGTCGCCCCCGTTTGACACACGTCCCAGGTCACGGACGATGTTACGTCGATCGATTTCGACCAACCAACGCGAGAGCAATATTTCAGGGTCCGGTACTGCATCTGGCCGCGCCGGCGCTCAGGAGGCTCGTAATAGAACAAGAAGTGCAGCAAGAACGGTTTTGTCGCGTACCCGCCCTGTATCCACAAGACGAGGGTCACTGATTCGGACGGTTTCAGGACTTTGTCGGACAGGCTTTGGACCACATAACTGAAATCCTGTGCGTCGTCCATCGTCGAGTTCAAGAAATGCACGTGAGCCGCCCTCGCGTCCGTATCTTCATCGGTGAGCAGACAGTTCAGACGCGGATCGAAAGCCATCTTGAAATTTCTCATTTCGCGCTTGCCGGAGTTGGTGAAAGTGAGCCGGACCTGCTGGATCTCGCCGTGAAAAAGCGTGGCGGGAAAATCGGAGACGACAGTAGCAGTCAACAAAGGCATGGGTTCGAAAACAGTGACACTGAGGCCTGAGGCGAGGTCGTCAGAAAACGACTGCACGCCTCGCAGTTCGACTGCAGCCGCCGCGGGGGTGAAGCCAGGCTGCTTGGCGATGGCAAGCTTGTACGACATCCCCGTCAGCAACAGTGTGCCCGTGCAATGTGGCATGACTGCGAAGGTCACAACTGCTTCAGCGTTTCCGGCGACAACCGCCTCCCTGACGACCGGAGCTTCCACCGAGTCACTCTTTTCCACGCCTTCTGTTGAAGTGAATTGGAACACGAGTTCGGAGTCGAAGAGGGCAAGAGCAACGCCCAGTGAGTTCGTGACGTGAATATCTACAAGCAGCACTTCGTCCACCACTGCTTCGAAAGCCTTTGAACTATTTTCAAAAAACATTCCATTGTTGCCGCTTTGTTTTTCTGCGACCCGCCGAGCGCATTTCTCCATGGCAACCCAGGTCCGGTCGTCGCCGGGCAAACCCACGGACACGCCACTTCTGACGAGACTTTTCTCCAGTGAGATCTTCGGCAGTGAGAGCGAGGTAGTGGTCTTGGTAGCGACGCTGTGTCTGTTCGCCACCACCAGGTACTCGTGTAAAAAAGCGGCCTGCTGCGGTGCGCTCTGCTTCGACGACACGAGCAAGCATTCGAACGACTTGACGGAAAATTCCAACTGCTGGAGATTGTACGACTGCCTGCCCAGCGTGAAGTTGATGTGATCTTCGGCCAACGTCCAGCCCGAGCGCCTGTATACTTGAAGCGCCGCCTTGTAGCAGAGCAACGCGCACGTGCGCAGCGACGCCTTTCCGTAGCGATGACCGGCCAGGACGAGGTGGAAGGCGAACTTGCGTAACAATGGACGCTTGCCCCGCAGGAAGCAGTGCGCGATCTGTTCGAGCAGCACGGCGCTTTTCAGGTCGTCGTCGTCGTTGGACAGCTTGAGCAGCTGGGATGCCGCCTCGTTGTACAGTCCTTTTTGGCGCAGGCACTCGAGGCTCACGAAGGCGCAACGCAGGGGCAGGTACTGGTCGTTGCAGTTGACCAGGTACGTCTCGATGGCCGTGTCGACGTAATGGGCCGGGTAGAGCCTCTGCGAGCGGACCTGCATGAAGTTGGTGAAGGCGGCCATCTCGGACGCGCCCGCAGCGTGCAGCCAGCGTTGCTCGCTGGAGAAGTCCTTTCGAGCGGCGTGGTAGTAGTAGAAGGCGTGCTCGTACATCTGGCACAGGAAGAAGAGATCGGCGAGCTTGCGCGTCTGCAGCTCAGGCGACTCGGCGCCGCCGGGGAGGGTCTTGAACGACGGCGCGCTGGCGGTTTTGCTGCCGCCGAAAAACGAGCGCGTGGCGCGGAAAATCGACTTGTGGATCGCTTTTCGCGACGCGATTTGCTCGCTGCAGTTCCGGATGATTTTCTCGACGTGAGGGATCAGGCCGTTCGACGCGAACTCGTGCATGAACTTGCGCAGGCTCTCGTGATCTTGCAAAGTCAAACAGCAGCCGTAGCCTTTCTCTGCAACGACAGAGCTCTGCTTCAAATCTGACATCCATTGGACGTCGCTGGACTGGCTATTCGCGGCGCCTTCCGCTTCGCTCTTCATGTTCAGACCGTTGCTGTCCAACCAGCTGGCGGCCATCTTGCGATTCAGCAAACGGCTCCAAGGATCGGGAATGTTCTGCTGATCGGCGGCGACTTTCGAGTTGATGCACAGCAGGCTGCAGACGTTCTTGCCGTGCATGGCTTGCAAATCGCTGATCACCTGTTGTGCTTTCGCGGAGTCAGCACACGAGCTGTCGTGCACGAGCACGTAGTACTTGAGCGTGTTCGGTGTCATCCATCGGATGTGAGGTTGGGTGGACTGGTGCTGAATGTGGTTTTGCTGCTGACTCAGATTTCCGAACTCCTCAATCGGATTCGGATGCGCCGATGATACGACCAGCAAGCAAGCGATGCAGTGACTGATAAACTCGTGAAGTTTCGGGTGAGCTAACGACGTCACCGTTTCGCGATACACGTCGAACCACGGGCACGAGGCGTTCACGTTCACCGCGTACTGAGAATTGGCGACACTGATCGTTTGTGCTTGATCTGCAGCGGAGGTAGAAGCATCGCCGACCACCGAAAGCAAAAGCTGCTTGACGGCGTTCTCGTCGGGAACAATAGCCCGGAGGTCGCAAATCGACAGGCGCAGGTCACGGATTACGAACGTTTGGTTGTTGGGATCGTGAACTTGTATTTCCGAATTGACGGAGCAAAACGGCTGGATCAGTTCAGAAAATGACAGGTTGTTCCTTTGACTTATAATGTCGGCATCTTGGCTGCAAAGGACTGCAACGCGAGGAGAGAAGAGTCCTTTGATGAAACCGTCAGAGGATTGCAAACATTGAGACATTTTCTTACTACACCAAAGACACTTTCATATGGGTGCCTGTAAAAATTTGAAAACACGTTTCATCCTCAGCAGTGGGGTCAATATAAAGAATTAGCTTTCCAACGCAGCTTAACTAATGAAGTTAACATGACCATATGGGATAAAAACAAGGCAACCACAATACTTGATCGATAACAAAAAAATAGTGCATTTTCCAGTACTATTCAAAATGTTTGTTTTTAACGTTCTTGCTATAATTCTGAATTTAAAGTTTGTCTGCACAGAATGTAACAGACATTCAGAATAATAATAAACCCAAGCACTTATTCTGAGTTTTCCCTGGAGAAGGCTGACTGTCCAAATGAAAGTTCATGCTCCATTTCACAAGACAACAAATAAAATACATTACTAATTATTATTTCACCATATCACATTTGAGTGTGTGAGGGTAAGCACATTCAAATGAAGCACCTGTTGAGTGCACGTACTGACAAAGAAACTGTGGCTATGCTCTTACCCAATGTCAATAAATGACAACTGATTTTGACACTGGCCACTGGCCAGCTGAATATTTAAGATATTTAGAGACTGGTCAATTTTCATTGCATGTCGACCAATATAAAGCATGAAAAGAATGAATGATGGTATTCAGAAGAGACAATTTAACAACTTCAAATGTAGACAGAATAACAGCAAGTGAAATCCAAGACACAGGATCTTCAAGCCTGGATTGAATACAACCATAAACGATTTCCTTGTTTTAAATTATGTCACTAATTGAAGGTGTTCTTTGCCTTCAAAACCTCATTTCCATTGTTTTGTGAGTGATGAGCATTTATCAATCATGCTAATCCTTGGTCAAACATATTTCAGTAAAAAAACGATTAACTGCAGTCACAGTTTTCACTGCAGTTTACCCTGCTACCCCTTGGAGACAAAATCAACACACTGCATATATGTATTGGTAGAAAAATGTCGGCATTGACAAAATACTACATAGTGCATATAGCAAAGAACTATTTTCAAAAGCATGTAAAGGGCAAATTACAACAGGAACTTCTTGATTGAAGAACAAGAAAAACAAAAACCATGCATGCATCTTCAGAAAAAGATTGCCCAAGCTTGGAGATACTCGGCTTTTGGACGACCTAAAGCAGCGTACCCCAAAGTCCAGCCCGCGGGCCAGATCCGGCCTGCGAAGGGTTCCAGTCCGGCTCACGAGGTTTCCTAGAAATGTTTAGTATTTTAAAAATTGTGTGTAAATGAATTCATGTAAGATGTAATTACATAAAACGGCTAAAAAGCAAAATCATTGGCTGTAATCGAGAATTTTATCCCAATAAGCTTTAGGCTACAAATCAAACAAACCAGGCTTATCTGTTGGATAAAAAGATCAACTACAAACGTTTGAGTTTACTTGCATTTTGTGTAACAAAAATAATTTACTTGGGACCTCGGCCATACTTTTTAATGTTACGCTTTGCGAACAACTGATACAAGTAAAAACAAGCAGAAAATTGTTACATCTTAGTTGCGTTTTTCGTTGGAAGTTACTGCGCACCAGCCCCTTAATATTGTACTTGAGCTTAGCGCCTAGACTGCTGTAGAACCCACATTAGCATGCATAAAAAATTAGTAAATTGTAGCAGGCATTTGGCGTTTGAAGTATAAGTGTTATTTAGCAGTTTTTGGATTTTTTAACAGGAGTAGTGCATCCTAATTTTGAGCGAGTTTGTTGGGTATGGGTATTTATAACCATGAATTGCAGTGATGGAGTCTCGATACTTGATCTTGAGGCAAGTTTTGACAGTGGTGTAGGAGGCGGGGATGCAGGTGGGTATAACAGCACACCGAAAAGTTTTGATTTGTCAAAAATTAGAGCAAAATCTTTGAAAATACAAAAAAATCCAGCAAAATTTGGGAACAGATGTTTCGACACCTTTGTTCTCATTGTGTGATGAATGAGACTGACTGTCGAAATACATCTGAGTTTGACCTTTTTCTGCTCCATAATACACATGAAGACCTTTTTTGTGCGACTTCCAAAAAAAGTCTACACTTTGAGAGTCGGGGTACGATATATTCGTACTTTGAAATCGGCCTAAAACCAGCAGTTGTCAGTTGCCTTACCAACGCCATAGCTCCTCCGCCGATTGCGCTAGAGAGCTGT
>JGI24158J21664_10002814_pt1 | contig 21419 bp, 11 predicted proteins | sample Ectturendosymbi3_FD_21664 | JGI IMG/M metagenome (IMG submission 21664)
GACCACTGGTGTGTATGGCAAGTCCACTGCCCCTTTTTTGAGTGGTCTTACGAAGAAACTTGTTGATGTGTCTGGCGACCCCAGGGAGCGCCAGTGGTTCCAACAGCGTCTGTCCCTGGTTGTGGCCAGGGGAAAAGCTGCTAACATATTGGCCTGTGTGCGACTTTGATCAATTTTACCTGTTCTTTTTCTAGCTGCTTTTAACGTACTGACCACCATCACTGCCTACCACTTGCCCCTGTATCAATGTGTAGCTATTGCCTTCCGAGTTCTCGTTCTTTCTGTAAGATGCATTGTTTCTTCAGTCGTGCAGTGTTACCTTTTGCATTGGTTAAATATCTTGTCAATCGCATGGCCAATGATGAGTGTACAGCATGGTTTCGTGTTCAACATTGCTTGAAACCTCTGAGGCCTTAAAAAAAGCACGTTACAGAAAAAGCAATCCCAATAACATTAACAAAATATTTTGTTCAATTTTGGTGAAATTCAAAACAGTCGCCGACATTTTAGCCAGCAGAAACCATGCTTTTATCGCGGAAAATTGCACGTAAATAGCAAAGCAGTAGAAGTCACCAATGGCAAGAATCATGCTATTACCGTGACGTTAAGGATTGCAACAACGAAAAAGGGGAACAAACGAGAGTAGAGGGTATACCTAAAGAAGGTAAGAGCAGTACAATTTTGTTAACAAACCAACCTAAAGGCGAAGTACTCATTCCGTTATTAAGTCAATCATACTCAAGCGTGCTTCTTATGCGTTTAGAAATAGATCCGAAGATCTAATGTGAGTGACGTTTGGTGTAGAACTGATGAAAACCATATCGGCAAAATTATTGTTTGTAAACCCGAGTTTCTGCTACAATTGTAACTACACTTAGAATTTTCGTAACCAGTGAATGTTTGCGTTGAAAGGAATGATTGTCAAGCCACTTCTCCTAACAGAGATCTCATCTAGGTTAGTTCGGCCATGCGACCAGAATATCCCAGCAAAGGTTGGCGAAGCACGTAGTGCTAGTTACGCTTTGGTTCAGTGGCGTAGCCAGCCTACGAATTTCGGGGGGAAAAATGTTTGATTTTAGGCGAATATTACTATTTTGTTCGGAAAAACGCCTCTCAAAGCACAAAAGAACTGCATGTTCTAAAAATTTGGGGAGCATGGTTCCTTTAGCCCCCCGTGGCTACGCCTATGCCTGGGTTGCGGACATAAGTGACGGAACCAGGGGGCGCTTGGGCCTAGACGCCACAATTTCATTTCCGGGGAGGCCTGGTCCCTCCACTTCTGAATGTCGAATTTTTCTTAAATACGTTTAAGTAACAAAATCAGTATTGGGTCCAGTATTGAAGTAAATCCTTTAATGAAAAACATGTTGCAGAAATTTGACATAACCTTTTCAATATTATTTGTGATATTATCTGTAATTTGGCAGTGAATTTTGCAGGATTTCGTGTTTGTTTCACAATAAGCACCGTGCACAGTCTGTCATTCTGCTATGGCTTGCTCACGGCATTGATGTTGTTTAACAGTGTTTCCACATGCAGTGGCGTAGCTAAAGGTTTGGGCCAGAGGGAGCAAAGCTTCTCTGTAGGGGGCCCATTCGCCACTGCAGGAGCGACACTGGTCAACACGCAGAAAAAAAATTAGGAAATTGTAGTGAAACCGGATGTCGTGGATGTCTATATTGTCTGAAACACAGAAACATCTCGAAAAGCACAAAAAAACAATAACTTACTGAAAACCAAAAAAATACTAAATATCAAAATGCCAGCCAAAGGGGGCTGAGTTTTTGCATTTTGCTTGCCAGGGGGCGGCTCGCCCCCTTGCCCCTCCGTCAGTTACGCCACTGGCCACATGGTGCAATACCACACATCTTTTTACAAATATGGTGCAACTTCACATGTTTGTGTACATAGGCATCGGAAAGATTTTTCCAGGGGGTCACTAGTGGATGTTTCCAAAAGTTTTTCTAGGGTGGGGGGACCAAAAGTGGTGAATATTGGTTTTTACCAAAAGAAACTAGAAAACAGCCTTTTTTGCTAAAATTTCCAAACTTCGTGTCCCCGTTCCTACACCCATGCTTGTGTGTAGGAAGACGTTCGTGCCAAACCACTAAACATTGGTGTAATTGCAACAGTTTCAACACAATCTAAATAGTGACATTTTGTTGAATCTTATATACAAAATGAAAATGTTTGCAGATCAATTTCAATTGTGTTTTTTTAAATAGCTATATTTATTTCTGCATTGGCAACACAATTGGTATCCTTACAGACAACTTGCCAGTCACTACATAGGCTTTCTCGTGTCTTTGCATTTTGGTATCTAATGCCTTTGCATAATGATTATTCAGTCATGTTACGTCTGCGTTCAAGATGCGGAAAAGTTGTGATTTTAAATGTGTTTACGTCAGGTATCAATGCTGTGTCATTTTTGCCTGTTTCTTAGCTGTGTTCTTGGTGTTTTTAACAGCCCAGTGTCAACGTCGGCACACGGGCTCCACGGGTTCAGCCCGAGTCTTCGATAACGATTTATATTTGAGAACACGAGCTTGTTTGCTTTGTATATTTGTGCACCACTCAAGGGCCGGTCCCACTTCACAAAGTTGTTAACTCGGGCTCTTTTCTTTGTGCCTTGTCACTGTTCATATATTTTCGTTTCAGGTCCGGCATTTCACGTTGATGTGCAGGTGACCTATATAAAACAATGTCGTTCGTAGTAGGCGTCCTCTCGACTTCGTTCGCTCGCCCTTTACTCGGGCTCATCCATCAGAGCCCGAGTTTCCGGGCTACACAAATACGTATTTTTTGCAACATAATTCATGTCGGATTGAATGTTATTTGAAGCAATGGATTTGTATAGAACATTGGATTTGAAATCCCATGGACAGTTCCCATTTTGAGAATAATTTGAAACGAATAAAAAATTGTCCAGCAACTCGGGATAATATGAATGAGCCCAGAACTCAGAGTGCTTACTGGCGTTATCATTGCTCTGTAACGCACGTTACTCAACAATGGAGAAGTTATCATGACAACTTCCCATTTACTGTTACGTAACTAACGTCACAGAGCACCGAGAATGTCAGCCAGAAAGAGAGCAAATGAAAATTTCAGTGACGCAAGCGTCGAACGGTTTTAGTCAGTCAGAATAATCGTATGGTGAACCCGTGTGACCCTGTTAATCTGGGCCGCCCCTGATACAATCTATTTGAATTTCAGATTGTTAACCGATGCGTTGTCACAGTGGTGTAATTTTGTCTAAAATAGTGCAATTTATACCTTCATATAGTGAAGGGGTCACCAACGTTTTTGAAACTGCGAGCTACTTCTTGTGTACCGATTAATGAGATGGGCTACTAGTTTGATACACACTCCTGAAATAAAATATTTGCTCAATTTACCGTCAATTATTTTAATATTCTTATTCGTTAATGTTAAGACATTGATCATGCTAATGTTATTTTTAGAACAGGCCAACGGGCAACCTACGTGGTCCTTGCGGGCGACCTGGTGCCCGCGGTCACCACGTTGGTGGCACCTGATATAGTGTATAGGTAATGACGTCATATCTCAATGCCAATGACGTCACAGTTTTCAATTAAAATTTTATAAAGTTTTTTTTGAAATTTTGTATAGATTTTTTTTATGTAATTCACAAAAAAATCGCCACGAAAGAAACGGAATATAATGACGTTCTACTTTGTGTTTTCTGAATGTTACTTAAACAAAGTAGTAACGTAAAATTGTAATGTGTTGCACGTTGTTGTTTTGTGACAAGTGATATGACCACTCACCAAGATATAATAGCTGAGGTTTTTCATTTTGAAGACATTCATAATTATTTGAATCGCTTACGTGTAAAAGACAATGCCTTTTCATTCTTTGTAAAATCCGTCAATCCTTTGAAGTACACCTTTAATTAAAAACTTAGTGTTAGACTCGGATTATTTTAATGAACGATGTATCTCGTTTAAACTACTTTAATTCAGTTAGCAAGATTTGTCAGCGTCACTTCGAAACAAGAGCCGCAAACACCTGGGAACTTACTCAGAGAAATCATAACTAAAAATCTAAACAACTAAGACGTATTCCTTCAAGAGCTGCGTAGACGTATTCTGACAAGTCACGTAGTTTCAAACTGTGTAAAAAGAATGCATAAGCGTAGTTTGATTAAGCGTTTCACTTAGGCACATTGGTCCATTCACAGTCCCACACTCAGTGGCGTAACTTACGGTGGGGCAGAGGGAGGGTCGAATCTCCCCCCACCCTGGCAAGCTGAAAAGTAAAAACCGGGTAACCACAGAGCTTATATTTCTAGTTAGCATCCTTCAGGATTTCAGTAGATTGTTCTTTTGCGTTTTTGGGTGAATTTTCCGGTGATTTAGGGTTTTAGTACAGCTATCCACATCTAGATTCACCATCATTTCTCCATTTTTTTATGAATGTTGGCTCGTGGCCCCTGCAGTGTCAAGCCCCTTTCAGCTACGTTTTACCTCCCTGGCTCAAATCTCTATTTACGCCACAGCTCACACTAACATTGGATTTTCAGACTTGTGGAAGCATTGCTGCAGATTCACTCATACTTCTTTTCACACAGTATAACACTAGGTGGCTTACCCCTATCAACAGTCACTGTCTCGCTGCCAAGATATCTGAGTTCAGCAGTCACAAGTGGCAAAACACCTACTACCGTAACCTGAAGTGAACCTTCGAAAATTGTTGCCATGTAATTGTTACGCAATAACGCCCAATTGCAGAACAATGCGCTCGCAAGTTTTGGCATCATGCCTCTGCAGAAAAAGAAGCGGACATGAGTGAACCAGAACAGTCGCCAGAAAGTTTTCAATAGGGGGGCTTTGACAAAATCTCAACTGATTTATAGTGTTTCATGTTTCAAATTGGGGGGGCTTGGAGCTTTGTTTGGGGGGGCTAAGCCCCCAAAAGCCTCCCCGTGGCGACGGGACTGGAGTGAACTGCAAGTTCATCACTGTATGACAGTGGTTTTCAACCGGGTTTCCGCGATTAGCCGCCAGGGGTTCTGCAGGAAACTTTTTGATGATTTCATGACAAAATATAGATGCGACATTTCTACCCATATGGTTTATTACAGAAAGTAGAATAGACACTTCAATCATTGCATGGGATTCCCCAGGGCCGACTTTAAGCCGATGCAACTACATTGGGCCTCTCAAAGAATATCTGGAAGAGTATCGAGCTCAAAGAGTATCTGGAAAAAATGAACGATCTTCCCAAACAACATGGTGTTTGAGAGGATCGCTCATTTTTTCCAGATGCTCTTTGAGCTCGAAAATTCAGTAACAACGGCTTATAAATCTCATTGTTAGCAAACAAATATCACGTTTGAGCGAGTGGTGAATTTCCTCTACCGAACATTTGCGCTCCATTCTCATGCTACATAAGGCGTTATATCCGCGCTCCATCATATCCTACTCTATGTGGATGGAACTTGGTTGTCACTAGTGCCAATTAAGACTATAGTACACCTACAGCTATTGCAAACAAAGTAGCTTATGTAGTGATTCAATTCGCAATGAGCGGGTCAAGACGAGTGTCTGTCTTATTAACTTTGGTGGCAGTTTTTCCAACGTAACGTTGTTCAATTCTCGAAAGATCTTTCTGTTTTGGAAAGCTTTTGGTTGGCTGCAGAAGAGTTGTAAGCCGGGCCGAAATTTTCGGGTCGGGACAGGTTCTGGATTAAGTTTTTCAAAATTTTTGGGCCGATATTGGGCCTGCATACATTTTTTTTGCAACGATGGACACTTTTGTTGCCACTTACTGTTGAAGCAATCGAGTTGATTAAATCTTGAGTAAAAATTATTAACTGTGAATTATTGTCATTTTTAATTTTTACTTTGCTACGCTACCGATGCCTAGCAGTTGCGCACATCGTGACTCACTCAGTACGTTTGGCTTGGTTTTCGGGCCTAAATCGGGCTTTTAACATAAATTTCAGGTTCGGGCTTGTGATTTCGAGTCCAGGCTTCAAATTAAGGCCCGTTTGCAAATCTGTGTTGCGGGTCGTCTGTATTTTGACAAAAGCTGCAATTTTGTTTCATGGCAGAATTTACCATATATTACGTATTTTAATATTTTGTCAAAATAAAATGAACTCTACGACATTGAAGTAAATGACAAAAGATGAGACTGAACCAGTGGAAGCCAAAAATCTCATGCAAACCAGCGAAATTGCTATAGTTAAAACATTTTGTGTTTATGGCCATAACGTTTTCAAAAAACAGCCATTTTGGCCATTGTTATCAGCATTTTGGCCATAAGCTACTAAAAAAATCTGGCAACCCTGTTTGAAGGAATGCGTAACTTCTGCACTGACACACGTACACAGGTTTTTAGTTATAGCCTACAACCACAAAATTTAATAAGTTCTGAAGTGCAATGCAAAATTTTAGTGCCACCCAGTGGCTAAATTTCGGTGATACTGGGCGGCAAATTGTTGCAAATGGGCGGTAATTTTGCCGCCCAGTTAATACTTATTTTAGGCCATGCATGGAAGTCAACATCAAGTGTGACTTTACTTGTCTCCAGAAAGGTGGGGAATATCCCACAAGCGTGTCTCGTGCATGAAAACGCTGGCTAACAGCTATTTAAAACCATTCCAGCTCAAACAGCATTTGAACAATGCTCACAAGTACCAAGATAGCAAGTTAGGTGAGCAATTTGAGTCGAAAGAAGGTTACCTCAAATGTGTCAGGCTGGATGCAGGAAGTCCATTTAAGCAAGCAAGCTTTTCCATTGTTAAGGCATCCTATGCGGTTGCATTTTGCATTGCTATAGCGAAAAAGTCTCATATCTTTGTAGAAACACTGGTGAAAGGTTAAACTACGCCTTCTGGAGCTAAAATTAGTTCGGTTATTAAGGCCAAAGCACGCAACAAACTGGAATTGGAGGATTACTTGCGCTGCGCTTTCTAATATTAATCAACGCGTCGAGATGCTAACGAAGAGAAAGGAACAATCACATTAAAATGTGCACTTTAGTTTTTTGATGCGATATGATGCAATTAAGTAAAATTCTTCAATGATAACCGTGAGCTGAATACTTTACTATGCGAAGCCGAGCAAGTAGCTACTATTGGCTAAATAGCGTTCCGGAAAACATCGTCCCTAAATATAGCAGTGGGAAATGCAAACTTGGTGAATGGACTTCGTGGGGACATTAGTTCGAAAAGGTTAAGAACCGCCTTCATAAAAAGGTCGTACCACGGGCGACTGAGCACAATGACGTCATAGCGCCACTTCTAGGCTAGGGTCGGCCCTGGGGTTTTGTGAGCAACGTCAACATTTGCCAAGGGTTCCGCTGCGGCAAAAAGTTTGAAAAACACTGCTGTATGACATCAGAACAGCGAACCTGGCTATTGTGCAGTGTGCGTGTCATTACAGCAAAGAAACTCATTGCAAGAAGTTAGAAATGTTTGTTTCTTAGTCCCAATCTCCAGGGGAGGAGCAAATGCCCGTTTTCTCTGCCCTGCAGACGCCCATGGTGGGTTGCTATAATGGGTGGCGGTAAAAGAAAGGTTAAAAACCACAGGACCAGACCAGGCCTGTAACCATGGGGGGAGAACCCCCCCCTGAAAAAATTTGTTGGATATAGTTTGAAAAAATTGAAAATTTGAGCCCCACTCAGAAAACTCTTCGCCCCCCTGGTGTCCCAAGCTGGTTACGGGACTGGGCTAGACAATCGTGATGTGCATTAAAAGTAGGAAAATTTTCCGAAAATAAACACATTTTCATGTCCGAACGTCATGTACTTCTACTCCATGCATATCTGCAACACAATACGAATGACTCTTGTACAGACTTCCTACAAAAGGTACTAAATGAATTTCGTTTTCATCGTGTATTTTCTTGTGTTACTTATGTGCTTTCCCCACAAGTTTTCTTCGGCGTTGAATTGTGTTTGTTTTGTTAATAACAAAATGCTTCGACACTCATTAAGTTACTCTTTCAAGGTCAGATACGTTTGAGAATAAATTCTGAATTGTTGTAAAGGCCGATTCTGCTCCGGAACCAGGGGTGGACTTAGGGTTGGGGGACCGAGGCAAAGCTGAAAAGGGGGCCCTTTGATGACGTCATTATATTCAGTCAACCGTGATCAAACGTTTGACCAAGCCAAGGAAGGAGATATGGGGGCCACCCTAGAATATGTTCTTGAGGCTATACGGCATGACTGACTTATCAGAAAATGCAGAAGAGTATTCATGATGCACAACTTTGAGAACATAGGATGTTGGGAAGACAAAGCTAGTGACACATAACAGTTCAGCGATACCAAGCTGTCATCGCCCTCCACTTCTCTAATTTTACAGTTGCTGTTGAGGTCCCCCTTTGAAAAGAGAGTACTTACACACTACAGTTGTTTGGGGTCCCTTCGAAAACAGGGTACTTACTTTTGATCTGCTTCGGAGTATATTATAATTGTGGACAATACGTTTTTCACCCAAAAATAGGGAACTTACGCGCGAAACACGTCGAGGGGGCAAGTGCCTCGCTCGTTTCCCCTTAAACACACCACTGTCAGAAACGTTTCTGGAAGTTTGGGCAATGATGAGAATGTGATTTAGGGTCCTATTTCTGAAGAGGTTGCGGTCTACTTCCTGGATGATGTGGATGATCAACAGAGTTGCGCGGGAGTGCTGGGTCGCAACCGGTATTCATCGTGCTTTGCTCAGTTCCGCAAGGAGCTGAGCATGGCAGAGAAAGTGCAAACCCAGCTAATGAGACTCTTCCTGGGATTCCATAAACCTTTCGCATCCAAGATGACAAATGTTTTCTCTGCAGCAGTTGGTATTGTGGTTCCAAGAAAAAAACAATTACCCAACTTCGGTAAAGGCTAGCTCCTTGAGACGTCATACGCAGTGTGATGTAGAATAATGTACAAGTTGCGCAGAAGTATTTCATCATGGTACAGAAATCCTTAAAGAGTATCGGCTTGCTGCAGATGATGAAGAGACCTCATGGCCCAATATCTCTGCAAAACAAAACGACCTAGGCTGAAATAAAAGACAAACGGCATGCAACAAGAAGTAACAACATAATCAGGGCCGGCCTTAAGCCGATGCAACCGATGCAGCTACATTGGGCCACGCGCCTCAGGGGGCCCCGCGCCGTGGTGTTTGGGCAAGTTGTTCATTTTTGCCAGATACTTATTGCGCTCAGGAATTTAGTGGAAAAGACCTACAAATCTCATTGCTAGCAAACAATGCTTTTGTTTGAACTAATGTGTTGAATTTCCTTTAAATCGAACGTACTCAATTCTCGTGCTAGTGTGTTATATCTGCGCTCCATCATATCTTACTCTTTATGGATGGATCTTGACTGTTAGTAGTGCCAGTTGAGACCACAATAGACCTGCAGCTATTGGAAACAATGTGTGTAGTGATTCAACTCAGGTCGAGACGAGTGTCTGCCATACAAATCGATTTCACGTAACACTACCTCGTTTTGGCCTTGCAACGTTTCACACCTGGTAGCACTGCTTGCAGATGATAGGAAGGACGATGCGTAGTGTTACGTGAAAGCCATTTCTTATTAAATATTGTGATTGATTCCTTGCTCCTTTCACCAGTGGTGTGAAGTTACTTGCATTCATTCATCAACGTTTTGCAGTTTACTATTTAGCCTACTCCATTTTGTATGTTGGCAGAATTGGCACAATATATGGTCAACGATGTATCTTCAACAGAGAGTGTAGGAGTTAAGTTTGATGCGATTGGGAGGTCATTCACGTATAAAGCAAAAGGGCTCTAGCGATGAACCCTGTGGTAACCCTGAGTTACCTCTTGGGTAGTTGTCCTAGACCCCCAACAACGGTATAGGCTACTGCTCTCTGTCTTGCAAATGACTAGTGAAAGACTTGTGTGGAAATCTCTAATCCCATAAAAATGTTCTAACTTCCACAGAAGTATATCATGATCAAGAACATCGAAGGCGTTAGTTACCCACATCTAAAATGAGTCACCCACATCTAAAATTATCATGGTGTTTAGAGGGCATTATGTGCTGCTAAATATAGGAATACAGTCGGCTATAAAGTAATTTTTCAAATATTGTGTTAATGGGTATATTGGCCTGTAGTTGATGCAAAGTCTTTTTGCCTCCCATTATGAATGGGAACTACTTCTTCACGTTTTAAAACTTTTGGGGTAGGTACCCTTTCGTATGCAAAGATTAGGGATTTGGGCTAAAATGGGGATACGGCATTTTTATACAATTTTAGTATATGTATAGGGATGTCATTCAACCTGAAACTCTTCCATTCTGACAGCCGGTTATTGACAGTCAACATTTTCAGGAAAAGTTTCATGAAATACAAAAGAGTGATCTGGCCCTTTGTAGTTGACTACAGGATACCAAATACTGCAGGAAGGTGTGATGCTATTTGCAATGCGCTTGCCTACTGTTACAAAGTAGTCATTAAATTTATTAGCCATCTTTTCTGCATTTCTTGTGTATTGTGAATTTTTTGGGTCAAGCAGTTTGACTGAATGAGAATAGGTTTTGACTCGGGAATTGGTCAAATTGTCAATTAGTTTCCACATTTTGTCAGAGTAATTTGCGCATCAAACAGTCTGAAATTGATAGTATTTTCTTTTGCTAACTCTAGTTAGTGATTTACTCCATTCTTTGTTTTTTATGTCTTATGTGTTCTTTGCCTATTACCAAATTTAGAACAAACTAGTTCTCTATACCAGAGCTTCTCAAAGTATGGGTCTATATTTTGGAAAATGTTGCAAAAGCCTGTTCTTCAGAGAACTGTTGTTCCAGAATTTCTTCCAAATTAAAACGAAATAAAATAGAGTAGGCTTTTGCGGCCCGCAGCAAATTTATGTTGATGAATTTGGCACTTCGACTTTATGAGTTGTGCCGGCCTCATCTTGGGGTTGGTCTAACACCTTCGGTACTGACTGAAATATATGGAGAATGTCCATCTTGCGTCGACTTGTATAATCTACGAATGGATAATCTGTGCAAAAAACATCAAGTGCATTTTTCGCATTGGTTGTGCTTGATATCTTCTATAAACTGAATTGTGTTTTGTTGTTTTTTTTCGCCTTATTGTTTCCATTAAGTGGTAGATTTATTACTGTATAGTTACTTTCGTGGATTGTGTGCATTTGTATGCTTTCGCCATAAGCTGCACAAAAATGCCTCTTGAGATCTGCAAGTGGACGTTTCCACTTGTCATTAACATCTAGGCTATCCGTCAAGGGTCGAATAAAAAAACTGTTTTGAAATGGGTCGCAGAACAAAACGTCAGAGGAATCATTAAGAAATTTTTGTAGCAACTTCGGGGCTCGGGGGTATTAAAAACCTATTGAGCCGACTTGCGTAATACCATGAAGCCTTGGCTGAACGACGTAGAAACATGAAGGCTCAGAGGTTTTGTTCGTTTTGCAAGCAGCTTTAGAAACGAATGGGTTGTAATTACCAATTGTTTTGGTTTAAAATGTTGATTTTATTCAGATTGTCAATGGTCCATGTACATTTTCGTGAAGTCTAAAAACAGCCATGCGGATCATCGTCACGCAATTCGAAGGACATGGGGAAGCCAAACGAGCATCGATAGATGGCGTATAAGAACGATTTTTGTCACTGGCAATGCAAGTGGTTTGCTGCAAAAATCGATTCACAATGAGTGGGAAATTTATGGAGATATCCTGCAAGTTGATGCTCCTGACGAATATGAGTATGTATTTGAACGTAGTGAATACCCAATTTTAAATGTTGTAAGTTGACAATTCGAAATGGTGTAGTGGAATGATGTTACAGTTTTGTAATAATCAAAAGTCCAGAAGGGATGCATTTATGCAAAAATGTTTTCATTTTTTGATGAAACGCTTTTTGTTAAAGTTAGAGAATGTGCTTGAGGTGAAACCCCAGCTAAATTAAATGTATTTCAATCTTCAGAAGTGATCACTTTGTCCGTCACCAAAACAAGGTTTGTTGCAAGTATGAATTATATGGCAATTCAGTATTTGTTTGCCGTCATTTTTGCCTTGTGGCGGAAATTCTTGGCAGGTTTTCCTATTATGATAAACAAGATCATCAGGGTAAAAACACTCATTAATTTCAATAAACTGAAGTAATCAAAACTCAAAGGTGTTGCACGCAGGAGCGAATTTTGATTTTTGGGGCCCTAGGCTATTTTAAATTGGGGGCCCCTCTTGAAAGTTTGCGACGACTGATGTCATAGAAATCAGCACTAGACGTGCTCGCTACATTCACTGAACAACTTGTTCCAATTCACAAACATATTACTTTATTCTGAATTCCCTCGATATCAGGAACCAGGACCGAGTCAGCTTCCTTGCATACCCCCCAATTGGGGGCCACGCTGTCACAAGGGATCCAAAATTCAGAGCTTATTCCCCAAACAAAATTTCAACCCCCTAAATCTAAATATGCAACACTAGAAATCAGTGAAGTTATTGTCAGTTAGTATCCTTTTCTGTCCTGTAATTTATAGACGGAGCAGTGCCTGCCTCTGTTACTAAGAATAACATCGCCGGATCAGCCCGGACGCCTGTGCTACATTTAGGCAAACTAGGCGGCTGCCTAAAGCGCTAGGCCAAAGGGGGGGCCAAAAAAGAGTCAAGAAATGTTTAACTATGTAGTTATGAAAGTGACGAATGTAAAAGTGAATGAACATGGTGAAAGTGAATGGAACACAGGTTCACCCAGTTTCTCAGGTTTGCTGCATAGGGTGAATACTTTTGTTATTCATTTCAATTTCATACAGTATATTAATTATCCATCTATTAAATTTTTCTAATGTACAAATCTTCATTCTCATTTACGTAATGTAGGCTACAAGGTGATGATATGTAGAGTAGGGATCTTTGTATAGGACGGGTGTGCGCTTGAATGGATCTTGCCTAGGGCAGGGTGGCCAAGTCTAAAACGACCTTTCAAGCTAGAAAAATTTCAAAATTGCGCTAGAATCCGCTTGAATATAACCAATTGCATAGGCCGCTAGAGAAATTATCCGCTAGAATCTAGCAGATGAAGGGCGCCAGACCAGTTATTTAGAATCTATGCAGGAGAACCAGAAAGATCTAGAGGAAAATCTGCTAAACTGGCAACCCTGGCCTAGAGTGCTTACATGTCTATCAATAGCGTGCTGTTGTCAGGGCCAGCAAGGCATGCCCTCCTTACTTTACCAACTTCAATTCAATAATTTTAGGGATACCATTTCTATTATTTTCATTTCTTGATGTTCCTGGCCCTGCCACTTTTGCAGAGTACCTTCATGTCGAAGCCTCCACTAAATCATGTTTCGGCCATCCAGTGTAGTTAGGTTAGGAACGCTGTCGAAACGCCAGCATTAGTGGCGTTGATAGACTATCTCACCAATGAAATTTTGGTTTTAAGACGCATTACCTTTTTTAACCAAACAGATTCTAGATGGCACTGAAGACTTTCTGGTGGCGGTTCTGTCGACATTGTGTCTGCAAATGGAACTAAAAAATATTGAAATAAAGAAACAAAAAATTAGGATATTTTGTTGTGAAGGCCATTTGGCCTCGGGATGTGCCGTTATGTTGAATAATTTTTTATAAATCATATTGGGGGGCCTCTGAAAGCATTTTGGGGGGCAGATTTTGGCTGCTACGGCACTGTCAGGAACAAAAACAGTCACAATGAAACTAACGAAAAAGGCAGCGGTGAATCTGACCACACTCCTGGGCCGTCGCCGGTGGGGGTCCTGTGGTACCCAGCCCCCCATTTAAAATATGTGCTCCCCATCATGTTTGGCCCCAGGTTGCTGCATACATCCAATATTTTATTTTAAAAACGTGGCCCCCCCTTGTGGTTTTGGTCCCCTTGCTGCGAAATCCTGGCGACGGGCTTGCCACACTCCCATTACATATTTATTGATACTTATCGAGTACCTCACTGGCCTCGTGTAATCTGAAAAATGGATTCAGGCGTTTTGTTGCGCACATTATATGTAACATTAACAAATTCTCAACGCCAGAAAAAGAGAATGCTCATCGTCATTCACTTCACTCTTTCGCGCTCATTCTTCTATAGAGATCTTTTGTTAGCGGCATAGTAAAAACAAAAATATAAATATAATGCTTACAGAAATGTTGGAAATTTTCCTTAGTCCCAAAATTTTGGGGGCCCCCGAAATCGGGGGCCATAGGCTTAAGCCTTTTTAGCCTAATGGTACAATCCGCGTCTGGTTGCACGTTTCCCACAAGAAGTTGTAGCTTTTTTCTTCCTCTTTGATGCACAGTCTGCACAGCGACGTCCTGGATTTTGCTTCTGTGAAATGTGTTCTCTTGCATTTGTCAGCCCTTTTGCTGTAGAACGCCTTCCAATTTGCCTACGTCGTTAACAGGTTAAACAGCCTCGTTCATGATTAACCAGACTTTCAACTAAATTTTCAAAATAGGGAATTAATGACCTTCTTGGATGCCTTGAATAGCAAAAAAAACAATGCAGGAAATGTGCACAGCTACCACAAGAGATCAATATGAATCTGCGATTGGCTAATTTAAAACCTATTCTGCGAAACAATGAACTTCATTCATGATTTTCTCATAGGCTTATATATTGATGGTAACTGCTAAACGTGCGTTACTGGTAGTTTGTTGTATCTCATCAGAAGAATAAACCCCAAAACCGGGATTATTTCTTCAGGTTAAGTGTCCAGGAAGTTGGGGTGCTGTTTTTGCTCTTCACTAAACGTTTTCAATCTCATTTTGGTGCAGATAGTAATTCCAGTGTTCCTCTCCCGGATACACGTCGAGAAATAACTCCACTGTAATGGATGATCTTCTAATGTCAGCTAGAACCATAGTGTCAGTATGAATAGGCAGATTCAAGTTGCTCAAATGGGCTTTCCATAAACAAGTCTTTGCAAGTCATCAGTCTTTGCAAGGCTTTCTATCAACAAATCATCAACAAGTCTTTCATTACTCTCAGTCTTAACTTTTCATCACTATTTTTGCACGTCATCTCGTCCATTTCTAAGTCCAATGTGTCTTCATCAGACTAAAGGTCTCTGTCATTCTTTCGTTCATTTGTCCCCACTGAACTCACACCGAAGTCATTCCCGTCGTCAGATAATGCCGTACATATTCCAGTGAAGGATCCGCAAGGAGGTTTGTGATAATTGCCCCCAAAGGTCTGTGGCGCCCCATTCATGTAAATGCGTCCTTTTTGGAGCCTATCGAGGTAGAAACAAACGTATAATCTCGATTAGATTTTTGAAATTGAAAAAATGGAGCACTAAAAAATTGCCTAATGTTGAAAAAACCTGTGAATTTTTTTAGATTTTTGCACGTAACAATGGCCGTGAAACCAAGGGTCAAATATCATCTGGCCTCAAAAATAACTAAAGGTCATCTGGCGTCAAAATAACTATATTGGCTACAATTGGAGAACCGCTTTAGCTAGCAACCTCAAAGTAATCCGAAAGTGTGCAGACATTTCATGTTCCTATTTGTCCGAGAAGAACGTTTTGCTCTGCATCAAACAGGCAAGGTATAATTTCTAATAATGTGTTTTGGAGTATCTAAAACGAAATATCATAATTTGTTTTGTTCGTTTTTTTTTGCATGGAGTCATGATTACAAAAAGTTTTATTAATTCAGCGGTGGTTCATATTTGTGGAAAATAATATATTACATTTTCCCTACATATAAGGCAAAACGCTGTACATTTTAAACTACATCTTTTGCAAGCATCTTTGTCATAAACTCTCACAACAATAGTCCTTCCAGTATCTGGGGAACCACAGGCAACGAGGCAAAATTAAACAAGAACAAAAATTTATTTGACAGTGTAGCTTACATGTTTCAACTTCCACAAAGAAAACAAACAAGAATGAAAGTACTGGTATGCAGCTATGCTTCAACTCATATCGGTTGATAAGACAGCGATTGTAATATTATGCAATTGAATTCATTACAACGTTTGATAGCGGATAAGACATAAGTTTTCCAACCTTTTGTGAAGATGGCACCCTTTCATAAAAGTAAAGTGGCATTCGCAACCCCTCGCACAGAAATCACAAAAACAGTCCGATTTTCCGATATCTTCATTAATTAAAATTACTTATCTTAATACGTGATCATACTGACAAAGTAACAGAAAACACTCGGTCGAACTGTTTAACTTTCATACTTTACTGCTCATTACAAATAAACCTAGTGACTTTTAATTGCTGCTTCTCTTAAATTATCCGCTCATACCTTTGCACGCAGTTACTTAGAACCACTGGCAAATTGTTCGAGGGGTTCAATCGTTCAAACGGTTCCGATACTTGCTGTTCAAATGAAGGAGAGAGGAACATTCAGATTTGTATAAATACGTTGTTGCGAAGGACACTAGAACTGGTAGGGTTTTTGCACTCATTTTCTGGTAACTGGCATCGTTGAACACCGGAAGCTTGGGAGTTCTGTAACATCAAACGAAAATCTCGCCATACTTGCACCATTAACGTTTACACGTCTGACATCACAATGCGCTTACAATCGCAACACCGGCCATCTTCAGTGGGCAACCGTAGCATGAAGCAGATATACCGGGAGCAATACACACATTTAACAATTTAAATTTTTTAATTGTCAGCTTCAGCGGGAATAATAAGACAGGATAATGTCCGTTTTTCTTTATTTTCAGGCTGCATGCTGAGGGTTTTCAATAGTAACGCAAGCACGAAATTTGTTCAACTACATTATTTTTATGACAAAATATGGGGGGACAAAATATATTGTGCCCCCCCTTGTCCCAAAGAGGGGTGGACATATCCCCCTTCAAACTGGGTCCCCGACCTACACAAAATCTGATACAAGCCCTACTTTAAGCAACGGTAAATAATAAATATTCAAGCCTATTCCTCCTTTCTGTTGATCCTTAGCAATGCCCCAACGGCAAATATTTAGGCCTACATCACCTGCCACCAAGACATTAGAGTTAAACAATTCTTGGCACATCTCATGCTATTTATATACTCATTTATATAATTTTAGTTTCAACAAATGCCACAAGCTGTAGCCGTGCCATTAGGTCATTTCTCAAGAAACAAGGAAACTATCACGAAACTATCCACGATGGCGCTGTAGGCACAAAATAAATTACTATCTAGGATAGCACTATAGGCATGGAAAGCCGGAAATATCAACACAATACATTTCTGCCATTTATTAAATGGAAGTAAAGAATAATCATGGAACGAAAACATAAGAAACAAAAGGAACCACACTCTTTTACCTCAAAGTTTGAGAGGCTTGATTGTTGGAAAGTCAGGCTGTGGAAAAACAACACTTTTGCTGAACCTTCTGCTTCAACCTAGTTGGCTGGATTATTCAAAACTTTCTCTTTTCGGAAAGAGTTTGTTTCAACCAGAATGCACAATTTTGAAAAAAGTTTTCGAAGAACAATTACCGAAAGTGGTGATCATGAATTTGTTAGAAAATGAAAATGAAATACAGTGAGAACAAACTTCACCAAGTGTGTTGATTGAAGCATTGGCAAAGAATCAACGCTTCAGCTCAAACACATGAAGCTGTGAGCCTATTGAGTGCAATTTTTATGAATCGGCGGACAATGTTCCAGACCCAAAAGAGTTGCCTCCAGAGCAAAAGAATCTCATGATATCTGATGATCTCCTGTTTCAGAAGCAGAACAAGTGTGAGTCATATTACGTTCGTGGAAGGCACTCAAATTGTGATTGTTTGTATTTGTCACAAAATTATTTCAAATTGCCCCGTCAAACAATTCGAGAAAATGCAAATTTCTTTTGCCTGTTTCCCCAAGACCAAAAGAATATTGACCACATATTTAACGACCACGTGTCTCAAGATATGACAAAAGAACAGTTCAAAAAGTTATGCAACCACGCATGGTCAAAAACATACAATTTTGTTGTGATTGATTTACCCTCACAAAAGCACAACCGCAAATACAGATCTGGGTTTGATGACTTTTCTATTATAGAATAAATGAACACTGAAATTGTCGAACAAATTGTCAAAAATACTTCCCCAAAAACATCAACTCAGATTGTTGTTTCTGGCAATTCGACAAAAATACATACGTTTTTTCCCATCCAATCGCGTTGGACTGCACACGAAAGTACGAGATGGCTTTGGTCAAACTGGAGACTTGTTATAGTTTTCCAAATAATAATTCAGGCAACAATATTTTTCGATATTCTCCTGGTTTCATTGAAGTAGGGAGAGGCGATGAAGATGGCTCACAACAAAGACAATGGATTGAAATTCAAATTGACGAAGGTAGTTACGACCTCATTGACATTGCCGAAAATTTAAAATTGCAACGAAACGAAATGGGTATGACGATGAATCTATTAAAATAACGGAAAACACAAACACCTTGAAAAGTGTATTGGAAACTTCAAACGACTTTCAAGTTGATTTTAGAGTTCGAAATTCAATTTCAAGCATTCTTGGATTTCGGAATCAGATTTACGAAGATGGAATCCACGAGTCTGAAAATGTTGTCAATATTTTGAGCATCAATTCAATTCTTGTGAATGTGGACATGATTGGCGGCTCTTATGTTGGTGGTAAAACACAAAACACAATTTACAGTTCCTTTCCAAACGCTTGACCTGGGTATAAAATAGTTGAGAATCCGAGAAACCTTGTGTATTTTCCGGTAATTTTAAACAAAATTCACAAGATGGAAACAGTTGTCGCAGACCAAGACGGGAGGCAGTTGAATCTTCGTGGAGAAAACCTAACTATCACATATCACTTGAGAGAAATTTAATTGCATAATATAAATGAGTTGTACTAATGTGCATGTAAACATTTCTGATAATCAAAGGGATAAGATAAAACACACCGTTGAATCAAAGAGTCCCGTTAGTATTCGTCTTAGGTTTGACGACTTGAACGGGGATGATATTCTCGTTTTGACTAATGCTCAAGTGAATAGAATGAGAAAACCTTATGAGAATGGAAAAGGAATCACAACAAAAATGAGCAAACACCAGGTTGTTCATAACACAAAAACTGAGGGTGGATTCCTTGGAATGTTTGCCGGTTTAGCCGCAAAGGCTCTTCCGTTTCTCGCAAAGACTGTCTTAACTACATTGGCGACTGGGGCACTTTCAGGTGTTGGGTCGGCTTTGGCGCAAAAGGCGACAAACAAGGCTATGGGAAATGGACTGTATTTAAAAAAAGATTGAAACATCACAAGTGTTGAAACAGACGGTCAAGGTTTGTATTTGAAACCATACGAAGGCTTGGGGCTTGGAAGGGTTGGAAATGGACTTTACTTGAAACAAGGGGGTCAAATAATTGACGGTTCGGGGTTGCTTCTCCGTCCGAAAAGTCCTTTGAAAAATATCCCCGTTCTCGGGTGGTTGTGAATTTTTTTAAATATAAAGTTAAACAAGTGAAAGCGAGCAAAAGTGTCATGATTTTTATTTGTTTAATAAAAACTGAACAAAGCACATTCATACAGAGTGGAATAAATTCATGAAATTGAAAAAGAACTTCATGAAGAAAAACTCAAACACTCTGCGATAATCAAAAAATATAATTGCTTATTAAATATTTGCACTGCTTGTTGTTTGATTTTTCAGTTTTGTATGTTTCTTTTTAATGTAGACTTTTTATCAAATTTTCAAGAAATCATTGGACATATCTCTTCGATGATTCTTCAGGGATTCAACTTGCTTTTTGGAAGCGTCTCAATTTTTCTAAAAGTAATTGAAAAACTCCTTTTCAAGAAATTTCAGAAACATGAGAAGCAAAAAACTTTCATTGAGATGCAAGTCAACACAATAAGAATCAGGGTTTCAAAGGCGTTGTCGGATGACAAAATAAGTGAGAGTGAATTTGAAAAAATCCTTCTTGCAATAGAAAAATACAGGAAGAGATACAGACGTTTTCATGAAGCTAATTTGGAATTTGATAAGATGTTCCCGAGACTGGGAACGAAATCGGAAACCCTCGTTTAGAATAAATGGATATTAAAATTGAGAATATTCTTCTTCCTACTAAGCCTCTTAGTTACATTGAAATCGAAGATGTGGTGAAAAAATTGAAAATGTGAAACTTTCGTGGTGTTTTCCTGAGAGATACGTTACCATAGAAACTCAGAACGCGTGAGAAGGGGATTATGAACGTGGATGACACTTTTGTGGGTGGGACGCACTGGGTCGCGTGGTTCAAACGTGGAAATGATAAATTTTATTTTGACTCATTCGGATTGACCCCGCCAACTGAATTGAACAAATATCTCAATGGTGATGTTTTCTATCCAACTGAGCAAATTCAAGCAAGGCAAGAAGGGTTTTGTGGCCATCTTTGTCTCTTTGNTCTGAAAGAGATGCGAAAAGGAAAGCGCCTACAAGAAATTCTTAACAATTTTTGGTGATATAATAAATGGCAGTTGATAAATTTGGAAGAAGTCCGACGACAAGTCAAAATGTAACAAATGTGAGTGGGGTTTCACATGAATATTTAAACAACAACTTTTTGCGAAAAGGCCAAACCATTGACATGGCCAGGCAAAACATTTTAAATCTTGGCTCACCGCTGGATCCGAACGATGCGGTGAGGAGAAAATATGTTAACGAAAAATTTTTTAAAAGATGCGCTCTGATCGATATTGGGAATAAACCGATTAAAAACGTTTTATCTCCCATCGATGAAGGCGATGTGGCTAATAAATCTTACGTTGATTCCAAAAGCGTTGGTGGAAGCGATTTGAACATGAACGGGCATTCGGTGAGAAATGTAAATCAGAATCCGACTCACGGAGTTGAAGTGGTTCCGAAAGAGTGGATTGAAACACATTTTTTGAGTTGTGATACACCCTCATCCACTATGGCAAGACATTTGAACATGGATGGCAATCAAGTGGAATACTTGAAAGAACCAGAACACAACCACCATGCGCCGACAAAAGGATATGCAGATACCAAATTATCGGTTTTGGGTGGAGACATGCAAGGAGGGATCGGGATGTCTGAAAACAGGATTTCGCACTTGGGCGAGCCCGAACAGAACAATGATGGGCTCACACTAAGTTCTGGAAACGAATTCTATCTGAGACGTGATGGGGCAAACTGGATGCGAAACGATTTATACTTGAAAAGACGTTTGGTGGTACGGAACTTGAAGATGGCGTGAAGTAGGAGATTCATCCCAAAGCTTTTCGTCTGACATTCTTCAAGGGATATCGTCAGAATGCAGTGGAGATACTACCTAGCTGGTTGATATACAGAAAAGAAGCGATCTCATTGGTTAAAGCAGTGGCCAATAAGAAAGGATTTAGGAGATAAGAAAAGGCGAAGTTGTCATTGGTTGAAGATGTAATTTGGACCTCGTCGAAACGTTGGAACGGTCAACCAATGGAAAGTTCAAGAGGTTTAGGAGATCTTCAAGGAGT
>JGI24158J21664_10002816_pt1 | contig 21415 bp, 16 predicted proteins | sample Ectturendosymbi3_FD_21664 | JGI IMG/M metagenome (IMG submission 21664)
GTTTTTAGGTGATAAAAATCATCATGTCCGTAGTAATAGCTAGTAGCAGGTTTTGATCTCAGTGTAGAAGAACTCTTTGCAGAAGTGTTGTCCAGGGGGAGTTGCACCGGTAAGATTGTCTGGGGGAGATGTTTTTCGGTAACGTACCACTCTCTATTGTCAGTTGATTCTTTTCCTTTTCAAAAATCTGCCTTAACAATTCCAAAAGAAAAATTATTTCAAGCTTAAGAAAAATGATTTTACATTGGCGTGTCGAAAGCAGCCCCGTGGCAGAGTAAGCGGGGATGGGCGCCTGCAGACCATTCGTGGCACGTCAAAGACAGTGCAAAGTGGCCATAATGAAACTTTCAACTTTCTTTCGAGTTATAATGAAAATTTCGAAGCAAGAAGCGAAACAAACTCTTTTCATCAGTGCTTTTCGCACAGGTAAGCGAGCTTTGCTTTTGCTGTTAGTGATAGTCGCTGACCGAAACCATTTTCATGCTCACCCATAAAGGATCCTCCTCGAAGAACCTGCTAAAGTAACCACGTGGTTCATGTCCTGCGTCGACGAACTCCACTTTGTTCGTTTTAATCGGGGGACGTCCGAGTTCCACGTCTGTTTGTCAACAACCACTTTGATATGACTGGGACGTCGTCGGAAGAATAAATTCGTAAGAAAGCTAATGATAAATTCTAAAATCACGTCCAAAACTGCGGCCTTACCATTTCCAAACTTTGTTTAAACATACTTTTTCTGTCGAATCGTGAATAAAAGGAAAAACGTGCGAGTGATCACGAGCCAAGAGAGTTTATAACCAAACTGCGATTGGCGCCACTTACCTTTTGCACCGCTTTCTTTTTATGATTGGTTTCACTTTTTTTCTAAATTTTACTCAGTTATAACTGCATGAAGTTTATCTTGGATTTCCAGTTAAGTGCTTCAATGATGTATGTGTAGTATATTTCCAAGTCAGAAGTAAGCAAACTTAATGGTCTCATTCAGGGGTGGAGTGCGGTGCCGTAGGCCATCTTAATTTTTGGGGCCACGCGCAGGTGTGACCTATTTGGCCGTTTGTCTGAAAAGCATGAAAGTGTGCCCCTCGTATGTGTAGTGCCCCCTCAAAATTTTATCTTTTGTTGTGCTGACTTTGGTTCTACGATTGCCTTAGATCAGGGTCTCCAAACTACGGCCCACGGGCCAAACCCGGCCCGCAACGCTATTTCATCCGTCCCGCGAAGATATTTTGTCAATAATGAAAAAATAATATATTTACGAAGAGTTTCTTGATTTGGCAAAATGTAACATATCCCGACACAATCACATTACGTAAGATGCCCGGCCCTCGGACTATTGTGTGATAGCTTATGTGGCCGTCGGACAAAAAAGTTTGTAGATCCCTGACATAGAGCTTCAACAAGCAATCTGTTTGCGGGAAGTCTGGTTAAACACAACCAAACATAGAATCCAATACTGACAATATTGCTTTTCATCGAAGTTTTGTAGTGTCTGGCGGTCTTGCGTTGTTGCGAGCTTTTTGTCAGTGAAAAATTGTACTTAAGTACCGTTTCTTTTCTTTTTCGTTCTTTTTTTGTAACCGCTTTCATACATATGGCCTGCATCAGCATCATACAGATGACCTTTCATACAAACGGCCTCTCTCTGGCCCAGATGCACAATATTGTCGCGTTGTTACTGTACTGATAAGAGGCTAGAGTAGATATGCATTTCCGCTCGTTTCAAGGTAAATTGTGAGGTTATGCCTCTGCGCAGTTTTGCAAATTTTTAGTTAATATTGAGTCGTCATAGGAAAGAGTTGCGCGGGGCCCCCAAACTAGCGGGGCCCTAGGCCATTGACTATTTTGCTTATGCGTAAATCCGTCACTTATCTCATTAACTACGTTTAAACTGAAAATTTACTCAAGTTCAGAAACAGGAACATTTTAGTTTTGATCGCTCGTGTCTGAGGTGAGGTATAAAAAATGCGGCCAAAATTCAAAATCAACCGCAGTAATTCACACAATTTAAGGCCCACCTCTCTACTGTAAATTATGAAGTGCACTTGCATGATGCTGGGATCAGAGGCATTGTAGACATGCTGGGCTTCATACGTCAACGTAAACAGCCCGTTTATGCTGCGAAGCGTTCCCTGCAAAGTCACAATGCTGCCAGAACCATCAGCGCCGAGGTTGGAATCAACCTGTAAAGTATTACAGTACGTTTGGACGAAATTTTCTCGTTTAAAGTGAAAAATTGTCTCAATGAAAATTACAAACGTAGAGTTCGAAGCTTTCTCCAGCTTACCCACGTTCTGACGAATTGCTTTCGTCATAAGCGATTGTTTTTATGTGAAACTTTTAACACAACTGCGTGCACTAGAAACAGGGCGGATCCAGGGGGACGATGGCCTCCCTTAAAACCCACGAAAGTGACTTTATTCACCATGATTTTGTACAGTTCGGAAAGCAGAATTCGCGGTATTAGGCCATTTTGCCGTCCAGTGGTTTGTCACAACAGTGTTTTGAAGTATACTTCATCTCTCCAGCAGTAGTGAACCCATAGTGAGACTTGACTACCAAATATTAACGAAAAGCAATTCCCTAACCTCACTGGTTGGATCCGACCTGACTAGAAAGTCTACAGTCTTGAACACTAATCAAATCTTGCGCTGTTTAGCTAAGGAAAATTTTTAATTCCAATCTACGAGTAGGCTAATTTACTTCAGAAAACAGCTTACTTGCCTTTACTCGCAAATTAAAGACAGTTTCTTCAATCCACATGAACATGAAGAACGGATAACCTGTGCTTGAGTTCACTTGAACGCCTCCCTGAGTGTACTTTTCTTCATAAGTAACTTTTTTGAAAGGAACTGCAGCTCCGAGAGAGTAGGAGATCTACAAATCATAACGAAACAAGAGCTTCGAATAATAAGGAAACAATTTCAGTGTCAGTGATTTTACACCAGTGTGACGTGGAATAATGCTGGCCCGTCCCCAGGATTTTGCAGCAGCGGGGCCAAAAAACACAAGGGGGTTGCATTTTTTAAATACAATATTGCATTTGGGGGTCCAAACATGAAATGGGGGCACAGATTTCAAAAGGGGGCCGAGAAATATTGGTCCCCGCTGGCGAAGAAATAGATTAATTGCACACCGGGTTGTAACGTATATAAAACTTCTCAAAAGTATTATTTGCGTCATTTTTGAAATATGTTTCGCAGGTCGGCAGATGTAAGATGTTACTGAACATAAGCATGCAGTTACTGGGTTGCAACCAAGATATTTCCATTATGCCCACAAGTGCAAAATGTTAATCTCCCAATTTTAGGATTTTTGGTAAATTTTGCCTTGTGAGATAGGCTACTGTAGCATGCTTTTAATCGACGAACCATTTTGCCGCGAACTTGGGCAGATACACTGTTCTTTAAGGTGTTTTGTGAAACCGAAACGGTCTTATCTTTCATTGGTCTTGTCTTTTCATTGATAAGGGACTTATCTTTCATTGATCTCTTTCTTGGCGTTTCCACATCTCAACGCTGTGTCACAGACCAATGTCAATGATTAACACATTAAGGAGAAGTGACAAGTTTTTACCAAGTTGTCAACATCTAGTACTTTAAAAGTGCGCATGTTTTGCCTGTCCTGGAGTATGGAGATGTAATTCATGATAACTGTTCTGTGACAGACATTAGATGTCGTGGAAGCGTTGGAAGTCTGCTGCAAAGCTCTTCCTCGGCTGCCACGTAAGAATACGCTGAGTAATTTACAGCAGGTCTCACTCAGGGGCGTGGAGAGGGGGTATCGGACGGGGCGACGACCACGGACATCCAAAGACTGAAACTACAAGAATTACGTTTTGTTGAAATACTGTAACCCCATGCTTCTTATTGTAAGGCTACTAATACATGCTGGATGGATCTGATGGGAACTTGCCTAAGGAGGGCATGCAAATGCATGCTAAGTGACCCGATAGAGAGATGAAACACTGCCATCGTTATCTTAAGGCCTTACACGCTATCTCTCTTCCTCCCTTTGTGGACCGGCCAGTTGCTGCTAGCCTACTGTTAATCTGCGTCTTGCAGCCGTTAAAAAATCTCTCGATTCTCTCTAGAGCCTGGTTTCTCAAACTGGGGTCGCGCCGACCTTTGGCGCGTCCTGTCTCTCATGCCACAGCATCTCCGTCGTTAGCTTCACATTCTTATCGGATATCTTAACACAATTTTTTACCTGCCTTCCTTACTTCTCTGTCCTTTTGCAAACGTTTTTCGAAAATGTTTCCAACTATTCATCACATTTTCGTCTCCGTGTGCAGCAACCTCCATGGGATATTAAGTCTCTTCAACACTCATTTCTCAGAAAGGCTCCAAACTTTTGAATTTATAGCATGGCCTGCACTGCGATTTTTCTTTGAATTCTTTCCAATTTCACTTCGAAGTATCTAACTTTTTTCGTAATCATTCGTAGCACAACTAAAATATTGTGCATGCTTTCTTTTATCCACAATAAACTCACTATCATGACCACTACGTTTGATGGTGCCAATACGGGGCTGTAAAATCCGAACACCTTATATTCTTTTAATGCCCTTGCGCCTCTAGTCAGCTCTTATTGTCAAGTAAGGAAAAGATTCTTGTGGATGAAGATGTTCAGTGTTTGAATCTTCAGAGTTTCATGATCTAACCGTAATATTACTCTTCAGACATCGAGATGCATCCAGATAGCCATCTGCATTCCTGTTCCAGCTATAGCTTTAAACAGGCCTCATTTTGAAGCACGAACCCGGCCCGAGCCCAACATTTATTGTTGAAGCCCGATTTAGACTCGAAAAGCAAATTTATAGAGTGAGTCAAGACATGCGCAACTCCTGATATCAAACAACGTAGTGTACGGGTATACTTGCAGGTACACGGTTTTATCAAACTCAAACTAGCAATCACCTTGACCGGAACATTGCTTTAAACAAACACAAACTTAGCTTGTTAGTCAGCGATAATACTGCGGAATGTAATATTCGCAAAAAAAGAAACTATCCACGATGGCGCTATAGGCATAAACGAAACTACCTAGAATAGCGATGTAGCCATGAAAAGCTGGTTTGTAGACCATCATTTTTTAAAAAAAGCCAAGAATCGTGGAAGTGATTGATCTTTTCGAAGCAACGCTATTGCGTGCTAATTTCCTCACTGCTGTCGCCTTCTCAAAAAGAGTATGACACTAATCCGAGCAGAGAACAAAACAAAGCAGCTGTGTGTGCAAATAGAATTAGCTGAAGAAACATCACATTCACTTCACTCACAGAAGTCACCGCAGTGAGCACAGCAAAGGTACACAACGAAAGAAAAAATCGTTACTTTGAATGTCATAAAAAAGTTTTGTATGCAGGCCCGAAATCGACCGGAAACATTTCGACAAACTTAAGTCCGAACCCGGCCCGAACCCAGCCCGAAACCCGGCCTGACCCGAAAAGCCCGAAAACCATTCTTCACAAGTCGGGCCGCGACTTACAACTCTGTTTCCAGCAGATTTATTTGTTTTCATCGATCCATCAAACTTTAAAAACATATCTTACCAATTCTAGTTATTCGTAACTTTCTTTTTGCCTATGTGTTCAAGTGGATGTTATTACGGCTCGCTACTTTGTACGTAAGAGTGTTTATTGTTCTTATTTGTTTCTTTTTGCTTTCCACCCTTTTTGCGCCTCTTTAAGTATACAACTTTGAAGCCCATATTTATCGCAAAAAGCCGATGATGATTTCTGGCCTTCCCTAACTGGCAATGACCAATAAACTTTTAACGCCATCATGGCGCTAACACGCTAGTTTTAGGACATTGGAGACAACATGGTCGACAGTTGCCTTCCATTAAATCTCTGCGACCTGTGAGTATGGCACAGAAGAACAAACCGTCGACCATGTTGTCCTCCAATGTCCAATCCACCAACCTCCTCATGGACTGCACGTCCTGACGGTTCTGGACGATGAGATAACGGAATGGCTGCTCAACACCTGCCCCGAAATCTAGCGCGGTCAAGCAGTGGATAGACGAACTCGGTCAAAAGAAGTAGAGGCTAGTTTTTATATTAAGCACCGCTATATATGTTGCTGCAATAAAGTTGAAGTAGTCCAATTGTAGCAATGTGTGAAGTTGCGAAGAGGCGAGTTTACTTCGACAGCAGTCCTTTCCAAACTGATGCTACTTGTAAAAAGAGAGTAAGCAAGTAAAATGCTCTAATATGTAATTAATTCGAATCTAGGCCATTTATATTTACATTTGTTCGAATCACTGATTTACGCTGTTGTTTTGTGTGCAACTTTCCAACGCTTCTCAGTTTCACTCTGTGACCAGGTTTAAGTAATTGATTCCGCAACAGGATGGCAGCTAACATTCGAAAGGTAAGGTATTCTAGAAAAGTCACACTCAAAACCACTCAAATATCACTCCGATTTCCTGATGCAAAAATGTCTCGTTGCCAATAGGAGCATGTTGAAAAACACATTTTCAAAGAAAAATCAAAGAAGGTGTTTGCCTTCGTTTTACTTAAAATGTGATACATTTTTAGACATTTTTCTATTATATAGCGGTAGTATTAAAAAAGTTAAAAATTGTGAAGGACAGTTGCCTTACATTAAATCTTACAAATCAATTTTTTCAGTGGTAAACTTTATTAGAAATCTTTTCTAGCTATTTTTGAAAACGTTCATTATCACCAATTATGAGGTGCGGTTTTTCCATTGTAAAACGCTACAAGAAAACCTGGGAAGAGCAGAAAAGTAACAACATCAGCATGTTCTTTTTCCAATGCCTCTCATTACTTACCACAAGATGACATTGACATGGAAGTTTGTTTCTATCAGGGGCTGGATATGACAGTCAATTTAATCAATTTTGTTTAGTTGAGATGTAAGTAGCACTAATTTACTTATCTGGAGAACATGTGCTTCTGAAGCTTACCACAAAAATATACTTTTTCAGGTGCATAGCTCATTGTTATTCAGGCTGTCAACCGGCAGCGTAGCGAGCCCAAATATTTGAGAGGGACCAAAAAATTTTGGGGGGGCCGTAATGTTTGATTTTAGGCAAATAATACTAATTTGTTTGGGATACCGTCTCTCGAGCACAAAATGACTATATGTTCTGAAAATTTGGTGAGGGGCATGACCCCATAGGCCCCCTGGCTACACATATGCTGTCAACGACTGGGCCAGACATTTCTACGAAAATCCTGCATCACCTGATTGCCAGTGTCAAAGATGTCACCTCCACCATCATTGATACTTTGTTTTTCAGAATCGTCATACTGGTAGCTGTTCCAGCTGGGAATGCTGGTAATGATCAGATGTGAAACGTGGCGAACGGCAAATATTAAGTGGTTGACGTCAGCAGTTCCTGTGATTTCTGCAAGAGACAATGTAATCATGTCTATGCCGACTCACCGAAAGAACAAATCTGTTTTTCTTTTGTACTGAAGAAAAGAGAAACGAAAAACTTGATATTTTGGTGAAGCGATGTTATTTGAGACAAAGTCTTTATGATCGGATGATTGATCCGAGCCATTCCGAAAGAGAGAATGCAGTGCGGAGAGCGTCACGTGACAGTGCCGCAACCAATGTTTGTGCCATAACTTAACTTACAGTACATGGCCGTAAAGCAACGACAAAAAGGTCGTCACAGTGTCGCATTTTGACGGCGGCTGATAGACAGCTCTGACAACCTAGACCCTGTTCTAATACCAGCACAGGTACTTGGGACATCAATTGGATTACTCACGGTAAAACGTCTACTAGGCCTTATCTAGATCTCATTTGATTCGGTCATCAAGCCACGTATAATCTTTTAGCAAAAAAAACAAACTGTATGTACAGAAAATAAAGATGAAATTTATCTGGATTAAACTGTATATCCCACATGAGTGCTCCAAATATCACCATTCAGTGCGCTCCTTTCAAGAGTTCGGTCTCAAACTCAAGGTATCCCTTTTGCGCTTTACCATTGTCAGAAGGTTTACTTTTTGGTTTTGCAGCTTTACGCCACTCCGCGTTGTATAAGGGGGTCATTGTGAACGCCGACGTTTAGCTGGTTGTGACATCCATACGCGCAATTTTGTTGTAAAATGTGAGGGGGCAGGTTGGTGCGAAACCAATATATTACCAAACCTAAAGAGAAAAATGTGGGGGACATGGCATATTATATGCCACTGTCTGAAAAAGTGGGGGCGCGTCCCCCGTGTCCCCCCACCTAATTGCGCCCGTGGTGACATCGGTAACCTCCATGTTTCATTACTGGAAGATAGGGAAAGTAAAACATAGCCCTCTACAAACTGTTTCTACGTCAGAAAACATCGATACCTTTTTTCAGGACTTTCATTGGATAGTGATCTTTGTACAAACTTTGTAAATTGCTTCCGTAATTTTGAAGAAAGTTGTTCGTAGTCCTGTACGAGAGCGTAGCAGCGGCCTTGTACCTGCTGGCAGGTGTGCCGTTCGGTACGTGCCAAATCATCACGTTGCGCGCCTGAGAGCAACATGAGGTTTAAGTGGCGTTCATTGAAGAAAACGCTGCCCCGGATATTACATTTTTGTGGTTTCGTGTAGCGTCAGTTGTGAGTTCATGTCGATGGGGGAGGCAAAATGCAACATTGTTAATTGCTTTTCGATGGGTTGTTTGCCACAAAAACTGATAAAAATTTAAGAAGCTCAACTTACGTTTAGCAAAAAATAAGCTGGATTTTTGTAATCGTCGCTTGTCGCAGACTGCACATCCCCAAAAGTATTTGTGTTTTCCCAGTTTCTAGCACCTGCGCATAAAAGAATAGTCACACGTTCGATTGCTCTTGCAATTACTGCTGCTACGGATGAAGTGGTGGATAGTTCAAACATGCTGTGCTGGGAAGTGTACCACATGGTCAGGGCATCATTTTTAATCTTTGGTTTTGTGTCGATCAGTCATGTCAATGCAAAAAATCGTGAAATAATTTTGATCGAGTTGTTTTCATATGGTGAGTATACGGATAATATAGTTGTTTAAACATGACAAAAATGATAACACAGATAGTGAGGTTGTTATCGCTAATCTATTTGCAGCTTTCCAGGAGCATTTTAGATTCAAGAAGGGGGGTCATAGCGAAAGAAACTTATATGGATAAAGATAAAAAATGAAAGACCGAAGAATACTGGTTTGGTCAGCAGGGACCTGGTTGAAAGAGAAGCTTGTCAATGAAGGTGATCGTCATTTTTGGACTGTGTTAGAAAGCTGTGATCTCGAATTTTACTGTCGCCTGTGACAAGCACAAGCGGACAAACGTTCTTGATGAACGTTGAGGGAAAGTTTGACTTAAATCCTATGGCCATGTGTTTATTGTAAGCGACAAAGCGATGCCACTGTTGGCACATGAACAGTTCAAGCTCATTCATTCAGGTAAAACAATCTTCGTTCAAACGAAGCAACCTACTTTGTTAGGCTCTCTCTCTGTGTCCTCTTGAGTTCAAAGCTTTCTTTGATCACTGTGAGCATGAAGAGCCATAAAACCGGTTTTCGTGCAAAAAAACGCCGCGATGAAATACTCGTATGAGCAAAGTGTGACCTTCCAGTAAAAGATGCAACAGCCAACACTTACTGTGAACATGATCGACCTTGCCTTGCTCGCTAGACCAGCGGTCGCCGCGTGTGCACGAGCCGTTGACGTTGTTTTCGTGAACGCTCGCCACCAGAGTCCAAGCGCCTCCGGGTGCTGTCATGTCGCAAAATACCTGTCGAGGAGAACGCTGCTCGTGTTTTGATTCACGATTGTATCGCTTCGCCGACAAAGTTGCTTTCGCTTTGCACGTGATAATTCATCCTGACGAAAGACCATTGAAATGTTGGTCGTTTCATGAAGTGCTGTAATTTTCATTCTACAATTCGAAGGCAACGGAAGCGAGCACATAACTGCAGGCACTGCTCGCTGTGGTTCGTCATCGCTACTATCGTAGTTTCTTCCGAGGAGAGATTGAGTGATAGAGTTTTATTAGGGAAGTCTGTTTATGATTTTCACAAAATCTTTAAACACATGAATGTTTCTTTGTTTGATTTTTTTCTTGATTTTGCTTTCTTTTCATCATTTCAAATGTACTTGTCAATAAATGCGAACGTCGTTTTTCATTTGCGGAAGAGGAAAGTGACACAACGAGTTTATCTTGGGCTGTAACTACACAAAATAGATGAGCTTTGTCCCAGCTTCAAAGTTATCCTTACGTATCTCTTAAAGTCTCCAACAGTTACCAGTTCTTTGCTCATTCCTTCGCACAGTAATTCCTGATCAATTTATCGTACGGTGCGTAACTGAAATGGGGTTACGTGTAAAAGTATTTCATACTTTTTTTATACTTTTATTTTTTTACATAATTTATCTAACCTTTACCTTATTCAGTATTTTTAAGCAATTGACTGCCAGATTGCATCGAATTAACCCCTTCAGTTAGAATGCGGTCTATTTCTAAGCTAATAAGTGTTTTTTTAACAGCTGAAAAACAGTTTGATAAAACAACCAAGTGAACCCGTAAAGATGCGAAGTGGAACCAATTTGCTTTTTGGGCAATGGTAGGTATTCTTATATACTATTTGCTTTCATAAAAATGTGAATAAAAAATTACTCTCTGTATTTCTTATTCATAAGCACATATCCCCTTGAGACTTGCAAGAGAAATTAGCTTGTATAAAGACATTCATCACCCATTCGTTTTCTGAAGCCAAGCAATTTAAAAACTGAAAACCTTTTTTGTTCAAATCGTTTGACAGCTGTTGCTTTAATTACTTCATGTAGTGGAACGTTTTACGCAATAATCGCTTGTTTCACGCAATAATCGCTTGTTTCACGCAAAATCTGCCCTTCTTTCCAATATCTTTTTGGATTCAAGTTGCCTTCTCACCCATTGTGTCAATTCTATTTTTTAATTTTCACACATTGAAGAAGTGGGTGATGTCAGAGATGGTTTGACGAAAGTCCTTTATTGGGATACAAATACTTTGCTGTTAAATTTTTTTGAAATGAACGCAATAAAGGGCGAATGGTGCCATTTACAATTATGCAGCAAGAGGTTCATTTATTAAACTCACTGCCATCTGCCCACCGCGAAACCTCCGGTAAATATACGCGAACGCTTAAATTTTGCAAGAAAGAAAACCAAGTGGCATCGCACCACGAGCTGACACGTACTTGAAATACAGTAGAAAATGCATTAGGCTTTATGTGGTAGATCCCGTCTGACGTCACACCTCGTCTCAGCAGGTCAGAGCAGGACGTTCCGGGATTGGTGACAGATCCTGGTGGAAAATCGGCACCTGTGTGTATTGATAAAAAGATGCAGAGGTGTATAAGACGGTTTTTACCGTGACGAAAGAGAAGCACTCCCAACAAAGATTGTTTTTATCTTACAGTATACTGTATACTCGAACGTACACAAAAAAACATGTTCATCTCGTTTGAGCAAATGGAACAAACATTTTGTTTAGATTAGCGCGGTTGGCGCTTTCGTGCTTCCAATACAACATGCTTCGTTACAGATGTAACAACTCACCAGTCGCGTTTCGTCCAGGCGGACCCTGAAAAGGCAAACTGCAATTAAGTATAACTTTAGGTATCACTGAAAAATATGGTTTGACAGAAACAATGAAAAGAAACCATCATTTCTTTTGAAATGAATCGCTTTACAAAAGAAATTGATTGCAAATACCTAACCCAACAAAACACGATTTTTGAAACAACAAGAAGGAAAATGTTCACATTGCAGTCATGTATTTCGAGCAGGGGATTTTAACGTGGAAAACACCGAGAGGTCACTTTTTGCTGGCCTTGTTATTTTGGTGATCGGCACACTCAGACTTAGCATCTTTGACAAATTCCCCGTGGCCAGGAAAATTTCCCTACAGCGCTAGTATATAGTTTCCTACTGTGGTAATTTGAGCATGGCTAGAACACTCGCAAAACGCCAAAGGTTTTTATTTGGAATTATTAGTGACGCACATAAATTGCAATTGTTTTATCTGCAGGAAAACGGACGGGGATTCCCGACTATGATACTCTATGAGAACCTGTAGTGGTTCCAAAAGCCTTTGAGGCGTGTTGCAGATTACGGCGCAACCGATTTTTGCTTGGAGATATTTTTAAGGCATAAAAACAATCTTTGAAAAGTTGCACCGAGCTTTTCACTTTGTTTCATCAAAAGCGCAACCATAGTCAGCAGTTATTTAATTAGCAAGTTTTACAAAGAGAACTCGGAGATCAGAAATGGACAGTTTCGGAGATCAAAGGTGTGTTTAAGGGAAGAGGGGGACCAACGGAAACATAAAGTTTTGTTTGCTTCTTTTTTTCCTTTTCCCAAAGCATATATCAAAATGTAAAGTTTTTGAAAACTCTTGCAGAAAACTCGGTCATGCGTACAAAGCATCGGTCGCTTCAACTGCGTTGCATACTTGACTGCCAAGGATCAACAAAAAAGGAGTCAGTCGCGCCAGTCCGCAGACAAAAGATAGGAGCGTTCTGCACTTAAATGTAATNACTCAGCTTNGATCTGTGNACTTACGGCTGGCCCGCGTTTTCCTGGACGACCTTGACCACCTTTTGGCCCTGAAAAAGGGGCGGCGCCCTTCCCGCCCTTATCACCCTGTCGCAAAGAAACATTATGAAAATTATATATATATATTGAGGCAGCATGAAACAAGTTTTCATACCAAAGAAGTGTCAGGCAAGGAAAGCAAATGAATAAAAATCGGACAAACATAGGTAAAATGTTTTCACAATGAGGTAAAAAGTTAAGTACAGTTTTAAAATGTGGAACTTGGGCCACCGTTTCAAAAAATGAAAGTTACTTTTTCCATAAAGTCGATCAGAAACCTGATCCATGAAAATCTAAAATCTTCTTTCTATTTATGAAAAAGTATTTGTTTGCTTAAAATAGATCAGTGAAGTTGCCGGAAAAGATATAACTACCACTATGACATCACCAGCGTAAAAGCTGATATCGGTGGTTATGATTTAACTGATCTGAAAGATGAATAGTTTGACAGAAAAGTAACTATTCGGCCTTCTTGGTATATTTAATTAAATACAGCATTCTGCTGAAAAAAACATCCTGCGTTTTAATTATGAGCCAATGTTTGTAAAATTTTGATGTACAAATGTGATTTAATAAAAAAATTATTAAATGTTAATAAAAAAACAAGTTCATAAAAAAGCAAGTGTTCGACATACGTCTCTACATGAACAAGCGCATGAACCGAAATCCAGCGTGTGAGCTTGAACGTATTGGGTCACTGTTAGGAGGATGAAAACAAACCAAACAGTAAGGCTTTCCGATCTTTTGAAAATAGCCATTTGTAATAATTGGACTTATATGTTATTGCCTGGAACAGTGATATTCAACAATTTTCCTTTCGCAGCTCACTTTCCTTTAGGACAAGCCAGTAAGACTTTTAAAACAATTACTACGGTAGATAAAGCATACTGTAAAAGACAATTGCTGCAGTAGATAAAACATACTACATTTAAAATTTTGGGAAGCATCTGTGTACTTTATGTCATCGACCTAAAATGTGCTGTTCACTTGACACCTGAAAAAACGCGATTCACATGGTCTTTACAGCAAGGGTCACCAATCAGGTCTCCCGCAAGGACCATGTAGGTCGCCCGAGGGCCTGTTCTAAAAATAAAATTAGCATGATCATTGTCTTAACATTAACGAATATCAATACTAAAATAATTGGAGGTAAATTGAGCAAAATTTTTATTTCAGATGCGTGTATCAAACTAGCAGCCCTTCGTATTAATCGGCACACAAGAAGTAGCTCGCAGTTACAAAAAGGTTGGTGACCCCTGCTCTACAGCAAGACCAAATCAAAGTTTCACACCAAATCTTTTTAGTAGTGATGGTAAAGTGAAAGATTCTCTTCAACCAACCGTATAAAAACATTTCACTAACGCTCTTGGATTTGCCACCCATTTAGTTGCCGCCCATCAGAATTGTTTCAAGTGTTTTTTTTTGCATTTTTGAAAACCTGTCTCGCTTGGAGCGTTTTTTGATTTCTAAGTGTTTGTGTTTCTGCGAGGGGTGGATTGTTTGCATTTGTTGTACTTCTGTGTGCATTTTGAGTTATATTTCATTATTTATGTTCCAGATTCACTGTACAGGGTCGTTTGTATTAAATTATTGTGTTAATGTCTATCTCGTAATACTGAGCCATGCTTTTACATAGGAAGCATTAGCAGTTGTTTAATCTAACTAGAAAGGTCAAGCAACCGAAACGACGATTAATGCAATTTGCTAGTATATGCTACGTGAACCAGAGCGCGGGCGCAAAAACGGCTTTACGTAACAAACACAGTGGTTCCCTGCAGGATGGCAATTGCAATACTTAGAAATGCTGCGAGTTGTTAAAAGTTTTCTTTGGAGTGCAATAAATTTTCAAAATGCATCCAACCTCATTATAAAATTGCGGTAAGTTTCCAATTGAGGTTCGCAAAATATTTAACCCTTTTGCAGGGCGCTGTAAGTCTGAAAAGGTTGGGAACCACTCAGAGCAGATGTAGGGCAAGGGGAGAGTAAAAGAGTTGAGGGCAATAGAAACTTATAAAGAACAAAAACATCATTGCCTACGCTTGTTTCTGTTCAGCAACAATGTTGACCTCAAACATAATAACTGAAATTACATCAAACCATTCTGACTTTTCTGGGTGCGCGAATAGCTGCAACAAATTTGTTTCAAGTCGATATTGAAAATCTATGAAATTACCCACGATACTGTTATGAAAAAGCACCTCTGCCCCTGCTGCCTCTCTTTTGAAAGGGCAGGGGGACAATGCCCCGTTATGCTCCCGCACTCCGTCCCTGGAACCGCTGTATTAATGACTGCTAAACTGGACATAAGCTTGTAAATTAACCAAGGACATTACCATCAAAAAGCATAAAACTTTCAGTCGCATTAATCGACAAACATGTGATGTGCATTGATTGGGTAAAAACTCAGGAAAATCCTTAGTACAACCTATGTTGTTCTTTCTAGAAATTTTTAATGATATTTCCTTGTTATTTTACATTACCTTAAACGTCATGAACAGCACACACCGCTCTCTTTTTGATGGAAAGCCATTGGCAAAAAACTTGTCAGCCTACTTTTAGCAACAGCAATCAGCTCCATTCCGATGCTTTTCTGCAGATTTTTCTAGTGGCACACTATAGATATTTTCTTTTCACAAGAGTAGAGAGAGTTAATATTTACGAAGACAAAGACTTTTCTCCAAATATCTGATTCTCAACTTTCACGTCGGATTTGCGCAAGTCCCGGTGGTATTTCTGTTGAACAACCAGTAAAAACTTCATCAGCATACCTCTGCTCAAGTTTCCTGCAGTTTCACATGAAATTTAAACTTTCAATGGTTTTGATCACTTCTCAAAGGGGCAGCAAATTTAAGCTCGTTTTTTTCCCAATTCGTCTGATTTTGGCCTATTTGCATTCAGTTTAGCTATGTTTTTAACCACGGTGAAGCAAATGCTTCTGCTCGTCCTTTCCTCTCTTATCGCTGGCTTGCCGAGCGCAGGTCGACAATATGTGAAACCCGGCGCAAAACGTACAGTGCGTTCCTCCTTCGATAATATCGGGCACTTCGACGACAACAGAGAATGTACCTCTGATCGAAAATGAGAAAGAGTGTTATTTAAGAGCTTTTACCTCCTTTCGATTCTTCATGCATTACTGCGAAGGCTTGCATGGGCGTGTTTAACTACACGTGCCGGAAATTTTCGAAGTTTTTTGACGAAATAAGAGCCGATCAGTTGCCAGCAGTGATGAATTTTCTGACCGGAGGCAACTATCGCTTCTTCTTATACAGCTGTCGGTCTCTTGCTTCATTCTGAGCGGTTGGTTGAAAAACTGCGTTAACAATGCTGGTGTATTTCAATCAATGTAACTTTTTAAGAAAAATCGTCAGGCAAATTATCCATGATAGAAATATTTTTTGGTTTAAAGAACCATGGTCTGGTTTTGCGGTTTTACGACTAAACTTGCGTATACCACAGTCCGTCGTGCAGCACAACTTGCCACAACAACAAGGGCAAAGCTAGAGCGGTGCCGCAGGAATATCTGCCACGATTAAGCTTGACCCACACAAGCGCCAAAAATATTTATTTGCTAATAGGAAAACTTCTACCCTAAATTGTTGCCCCCCCAGTAACACGATTGCCGCTTAACGTGTCCCCGAATGAAAACGTTAGTCTCCGCGGCAGAGTTCCAGGAAGCAAGCTGATGGTGGGGGTGCACAACTGGCGTGTTCCGATGCAGTAGCGTAGCCAGCCCAAAATTTTGGGAGGGGCCAAAAAATTGGGGAAGGGCAAAATGTTTGATTTTAGACGACTAACACCTATTTTGTTTGGGATACCGCCGCTCAAAGCACAAAATGACTATACGTTCTAAAAATTTGGGGGGGCATGGCCTCCTAGGTCCCCTCTGGCTACGCCTATGTTCCGATGCTCGAGACCTTTCACTTTATTGTCTGAATTTTTCTGCCGATGCAAATAGCTGTTTGCGAAAAATTCAACAAGGTTTCGTCTTGGTCTGTGATTTTTTGCCCGTTGCTTATGGTGAGCTTTAGTAAGACCTCAAATTTATACCAAGTTCAAAGCACAATTGTGATAAGCCGTAAACACTAGTATTACGCTTGCGAGTGGTTGCAACACTTACGCACAATGTGCGCAATCATATACAGCAGGGACTCCAAACCTATTTGCAAGAGGGCCAAATAAGCTGCAACGCAACAGTTCGAGGGCCGGACTTCTTAAGTAATGTGATTGTTTCAAGATATTATTACATCCGCCAAATCAACAAATGTTTCGTGAAAATATTATTTTCTCATCACCGGCAAAATGTCTTCGCAGGCCGGATTCGGCCCGGGGCCTTGGTTTGGAGACACCTGATATACAGGAATCTCGAAATTAGAAACGTTTCCTATCAAAACACTTTCTGTGTCGCTATCAGTAATGGAGTCTCGAGACTTTTTTCAAGTCTCGGTCTCGAATGTCTCGGTCTCGAAGGATTTCGGTCTCGGTCTCGTGCTCTTAGTCTCGAGACTTTGCATGAGTCATTTTTTATGAAGTCTTGCAAGAAGCAGCTCCTTAAAAACGGATTTATGAAGTATTTGTTCAAAATTCAACTGTTCAAAGCAGTCAGTGTCTAAGCTTTCTTTGTTGTTATGTGAGGGAGCGAAAACAGAAACTCCGAACAGCTGTGAATGATCCGTTTAACGTAAAAACATGGAATTATCCAAAACTTCAAAATAAAAAAAAACTTGGCAATAAAAAATAGCAAATCTAGGAAATATATATATATAGCCATAAAATCAGCAAGAAGGCGCTACACCATTATACTGCTAGTCCGATACAACGCTAATCTCGCCCTTCGCTCATTCTGCTACACTGAAGCAGGTTATCAAACTGTTTTTACTGAAGGACATATCAGCATTACGTTTGACTTCAAAAGGCCAGTTGTAACTATCACGACAGTGCAAATGTGGTTTTTGTCTGCGTGACCGCAAAAACCTGCAAGTGCAAACCTAGTGAATGCGTTGCTGCACATTCAAACTAGCGTGTGTATGTAACTAAATCAGCTATGTCCAACCCGCGGCCCAGTCGAAGGTTTTGTGCTGCCCAGTTTAGGTTTTCGCTGAAGCGAAAGTATCGTACACACTGACAACCAGTCCTTATTTTGATAATCTCGAATTTGACATTTTTGATGCAGGTGGTCTTTAGTGCCACTTTATCACGTCTGTTACCATTGCAGTTAGGATTCGAAGCTTTCAGTTCATTAGGTTAAAATAAATTTACTTTGTTAAGATTAAAGAAAGCCACTGAATGTGCGTTCCTCATTAATATGTCACTCAATGTGCGGCCCTGGTTAAGATAATGACATAATTTTTGGCTCAGCAAGCCATTTGGGTTGGACATAACTGAACTAAACAACGTTTATTTTATTTTATCTCAGATTCGTGGTCCATATCACAAGCACAACCGAATAATACAAGAGTACAGGAATGCTTAGCCATAGCGGATAGCACATTACAGAATATGCGTTAGCACACAATCAACACTGAGAGGAGCAAAACACTTTAACAACGCCCCAACTACAACCCCCTTTACTCGTCATAACACAGGGATTCGGCAGTGGGAGAGAAATGAAAGCATTCTAACATCAAATTTTGGGGCAAACAGTTAAGAGAAAAACAAAGAACAAAATAAATTGGATGGGAGTGCACATTGGCGCACAGAAGCATGGGCGCAATTTTGTTGTAAAACGTGGGGGGTCAGCTTGGTGTGAAACCAATATAGTCATCGGGTCAATGCAGAAGTGGCGTTTTATATATACAGATTGCCAATCTTATTTCTAGAGGTATTTGAGACCAACACTGATCACGCTTTGTCCTTGCAGATGATTTGCATATTAATATACTTAAATTTGTTACTGGACACGGTACTGTAGTTCAGCCTTCTTCCATTAATATCGTATTTGGATGTCAACAAGCACAGCAATATAGTAGAACACATCAATTGGGTTTTATCAGAGCTGTCAGTTGGAGTGCACAAAATGCTGAATCGCATTGGTCGCACGTGCATATCACTCTTACAGTTGAACACTTCAGTTTTCGTGCATTTTATAAGAAGTGTGGGTTACAGCACGATTTGAGGTCTTGTTCACTTCATGTTACAAAGATGATAAATATTTTTCTTGCACATTTCCGTTTTTTGAAAAAGCCTTTTTAATGCTACTGGGCATCATGCATGCAACCCCACCCCTACCAAAATCTCCATTGATGTCCTCTTACCAGCAGCAAAAACATTTGGCCTAAAATTAGTGTAGCCTACTTCACAAAATGATTACAATCTATTTTTACTGTTGGTGGGTGGAGGATGTATCCTTTCAATCTCCCCTTGTTGGCCCCTGCATACATACCCACACGGAGTTGTGCAAAGGCCTCATTTTGAAGCCTGAACCCGGCCCGAGCCCGAACCCGGCTCGAGCCTGACATTTATTTTTGAAGTCCGATTTAGGCCTGAAAACCAAATTTACTGATGGAGTTGAGATATGCGCAGCTGCTGAGTAACAAAGAACTTTGTGTGCAGGGGTAGTTGCAGGCAGGGCCGGATTAACCATTGGGCAAACAGGGAAAATGCCAGGGGCCTCGCGCTTTTGGGGACCACGCGCTTGAATATCAAAACACTCCTTTACTGGTTTTTCATGTTTTTAGGCTGTTCACCACGCGTCAAAATTGTAAAGCTTTTTCATTAGGCTAACTGCATTTCGTATATAGGTTAAGGAAACTGACAACTATGGCATTTATCGTTTGTGAGTGACTTAAAAGAATTGAACCAAATAGCACCACGCTTTTTGACCCAAGCATTAAATCGAAATCAGTGCAGCCATGGGCGTCCGCAGAAATTTTTCCAGAGTGGGAGCAACGTTGAAATTTTGCTTATCTCTTTCAGATTGCTGACAATGCAGCGCAAATAGAGGTTCACAAAACGCTTTACCCTGTCTACCCATTAGTCTATACTGGTTGAACCTCAATTCTCAATCTTTTGTCTGAAATGTTTTCTGCACTTTGTCTACTAGAAATGCTTTTTATTTTCATAAACCGTCTAATATCCAGTTTTTCGAGCACTTTCTAGAAGTAAGTCATAATTTAAGAATAATCAACGGCCAGAACAACATAAGCGGTGAAAAAAACAGAACGTTAGACACTCTCACAAAAATTTTTCAAGCATTGAGAAGTAGNGCTATATCTTGACAAGACAATCGCACAACTTACTAAAGTTAGAACACCACGCANGCTCAAGGAACTGAGGAGGTGAATTACGAAAACTCGCCAAAGCAAATACAGCTTTGCACTTAGTGTTCACTCAGAAGTCGGAACCAAGCTTTAACGACAAAGACGTATTGCCACAAATCTGAATAGATGTATTCTAACAAGCCACGTATTTTTATACTGTGTGAAAAGAAGCCTGCGTAAGAGTCGTTTGATTAAGGATTTTTCAAATTTGTGGAAGCACTGCTACAGATTTGCTAATGCTTCATTTCACACAGCATAAATCTGTACGTGGCTTATCGCTATCAGCAGTCGTTGTCTCGCTGCATTATCTGCATTATCTGCCAAGTTGCATGTAGCTGCTGAACGCCTGTCTGCGTTCGCCTGTCTGCGTTCAGCGGCTACATGCAGTCGATGCAAGGTTCCCATACAGACTGCATGATGCAGTGATTTCAAATAGACCCAGATTGCACACCAAGAAAAGCCATGTTCACACAATAAAAACCCAGAAAGCTTTTGTTTCAAGCCGAAACATGTGAGTGTGCTTGTTTGAATTGAAACGATAACCGAATACTGATTTAATTCTAATTTCTCTTCCAAATTTTCTTCTGCGGCGCGAACATTAACATCTGGACGACTTTTTTGTTGCTCAAGCCGTTTTTCATAACGCTGGTAACATACGCCGTTGATGACATCTCTCACTAGTTTTAGGAGTACATTTGTTATTAAACTAGGAAGTTTTGTGCAGTCTTGAAGTGCAGTGGGATCTAAAATCCCACAAGAAGTAGTATCCCAATGATTTCTTCCTCTGATTGAACTTTGTTTTTAATTTTTATGCTTAGGGAAACATCGAAATTTAAACATTCAATCCTAACCTTTGTTTCACCAGTTTCTTCAATTGGTCATTCGAGACAATAACATTTTATACATAACCCCGACAATGATCAATGATCTTATGTGAGGTTATGAAACCGATTGAACACGTTCTGCTTCATCCGATATGCGTACTTTCTCACCTGATGTGCGCATGCAAACACTGTAATATAAAGTCATCTTTATATTGTTGAACACATTAAAGTTGCTGATGAATTGATCACTTGAATAAAAAACGATTTAACGCGATTTTTCAAAATTAAACATAGACACGTACGTCGACTAAAAAAAACAGATCTGAGTGGAAAAAAAACGCAGTGGGATCCCAGCATGTCCACATGCGGAAACACCCTGTTGCCGTAACTTGGAGTGGACGTTTGAAGATTCGTTTTCTTGTGATAAAACTTCCTGTTTGAACAAATTAACCACATAAGAACCGCCGTACACGGTCACCCCAACTGTCTCTGAAGTGTAGGCTGCCAAATCGTATCAATTTTGACGTTTTTGACCGATGCTTCTGCAAATTTGAAACGAGAGCATGTAAAACGCTACGCAGTTGTGCAAAGCGTTTAGGGGGCCTCGCGATGACGACTTTGCCCGGGGCCTCGCATTCATTTAATCCGACCCTGGTATTCAGGTACACGGTTTATCATACCGAAAATGGCAACCACCTTGACCAAAACATTGGCATAATCTGGCACAAACGTAGCATGTTAGTCAACGACAATACTGCGGAATATA